>Ga0316205_10001309_pt1 | contig 33099 bp, 38 predicted proteins | sample 3monthpyrite_MG_FD_204941 | JGI IMG/M metagenome (GOLD analysis project Ga0316205, IMG submission 204941) | Microbial mat bacterial communities from mineral coupon in-situ incubated in ocean water Damariscotta River, Maine, United States -... | ecosystem: Environmental > Aquatic > Marine >...
GTACCAGCTCTTTAGCGCCATAGACCTTAACCTGTATGCGGCCACCACTCATTTCAGTGATGAGATTGGCAAGATAATTAGCGCCCGTGCCCAGCCCAGGGAAATTCTTTGGCCAGGTTGTCACCATCTTCCATTTATATTCAGGTTTCACCTTTGCAGAAGCCAAGCCAGGGGCCACAAGGGTAGAACCTGCTAGCAAGCCACCCGCACCGATTTTCTTTATAAATTCACGCCGATTCATCTGCTAACTCCATCATTGAACAGGTTTTTTCTTATCTGGGCAGTCTATCTGATGCGTATCTAGCGAGCAACGTTCCTGCATGAAAAATGGGGCTATTCCTGCTAGTATCGAGCTCATAATAATTATTATAAGACTTACTGCCTTGTCATCTGAAACTGCTTTTATTAAATCCACTCGCGTTCGCTTCGCTGCGATTGTCGGCAGTAGTTTTATTCTCATGCCTCTACTTGGCCACATGGCAGCTGTCGCGTTCCAACTTGTCACTTGGCACGACTTGGCCATGGCGCTCGAGCAACCGTTCTTACCTATCTATATCACCTTCATGTTTATATGGAGTACTGTTTATGCATGGCGATTACTCACACCCGTGCTTGAATGGAAAATAACCAACCCTCAATCACATTATGCATCACCCGACATACATCGGCGCTTAAAACGTTTTAGCAGTGACTATTGGGGCTTCTATTTAATTTACGTGTTAATTGTGCCGCAGATATATTTTTGGACAACGTCTTCAGTCGCAAATTTAGATCTTAATCTTTTCAGTAAAATTATTTTATTACAGTTAGTCGTGGCTATTTTGGTTGGTTTACCACTCTTTATGCTATGCATGGCAACGCTCGGGCGGCTAGTAAAATACATCGGCATTAGTACACCACTGTTTAGTATTAAAACTAATCTTATGCTGGTCGGCGGCTTTATGCCTTTGCTTACCAATTCCATCCTAATGCTTTATTTTTGGAATGAACAAGGTTTTCAGGCAATTAGCTCGTTGCCCGTATTCGGCGCGCTTGCTGCGATCAGTATTGCGATCACTATCATCAGTATCTCTACTACTTCACGTGCTTTGCTTCCGGTGCAAAGTGTTCTTTATGGCAGTGGTGCAAGCAGCCATGATGAATTGGCAAAACTACGACCACAGTCCATCGATGAAATTGGATATTTAACTCAAACTCTTTCTAATCTATTTCAGCATCTGGGAGATCAACGCTCACATATGCGAGCAATATTTGATACGACTTCGGAAGGGATTATTGTTACGAATCAACAGACACTGATTATCTCCTTCAACCCTGCTGCTGAGCGTTTGTTTGAGCTGCGTGCTGCGGAAATAATCGGTCAACCTATTTCTCGTTTATGCCCTGACGTAAATATAACTAAATTAGCGGAATCGACTTACCCAGAACTTGAAATTGATATTATACGTCCAGACGGCACTTCGTTAGCGGTTGAACTTCGTGTTAGTGAAATGCAACAAAGTAATTTACAAATGTATGCCTGCATCGTTATTGACATTTCTAAACGCAAAGATGCCGAAAAGAAATTACGCGAAGCTGAATCTCGTTACAGGGATTTAGTCGAAACGGCGCACGACCTAGTTTGGAGTATTGATTCAAAGGGCCACTGGATTTACTTAAATCAAGCTTGCAAAAAAATCTATGGGTATGAACCTGAAGAAATGTTACACCGACATATTTCTGAATTCACCAGCCCAGAGTATAAAGTACGTGACCAAGAAGCATTTGAAAATTTATTTATTAATAATGAAATGCTGCAATATGAAACAGTCCACCTTGATCGTAATGGTACACCTCGGCAACTTAGTTTTAATGCTACGGCTTTAATTAAAGATGGCAAGCTTTCTAGTATTCGTGGCACCGCTCATGATATTACAGAACAAAAAGTTTATGAAAATCAACTTAGCTACCTCGCAGAACATGACTCGTTAACAGGCTTATATAATCGTCATTACTTCCAACAGGAGCTTGAACGTTTAATCGCGCGCACTGCTCGAAGCGGCGCAAACTCTGCCTTGTTTTATATCGATCTTGATCAATTTAAATACGTTAATGACACCCTTGGCCATGCCTTAGGTGATGAGTTATTAATGGAAACAACCGAAATGCTGCAAACTAATTCACGTGATGGTGACTTGCTGGCACGATTTGGTGGCGATGAATTTACCCTGCTACTTTATAATATTGATATAAAGGATGCTCAGCCGATTGCTGAAAAACTGCGTTTACTGTTTGAAAACTACCGTTACAATCGCGCTTCAAACAGCTTCAACATTACATGCAGTATCGGGATCACTGTTATTGATAACCTTTCCTCATCCGCTGATGAACTGCTTGCCCAGGCTGATTTAGCCTGTAACCTAGCTAAAAGCCACGGTCGAAACCGCATTTATGTCTACGATCCAGAAGACCGTGACAAACTTGGTATGGCCGAAGACATGGGCTGGGCTACACGTGTTCGCGAAGTCCTTGATAACGATCGTTTTCAGATCGTCTACCAGCCTATCGTTGGCATCAATGATGGCGTCATACACTCGTACGAAGTATTAATTCGTATGCCTTATGACGATGGCCAAACTATTTTACCGGGTGGCTTTATGCCTGCCGCCGAACGCTTTGGCTTAATTCATAGCATCGACCGTTGGATGGTGGCTAAAACAATTCGCACCCTTGCCGGTTTACGTGATGAAGGACATACACTGCATTTTGGTATTAATCTTTCAGGGCGTGCTTTTGAAGATGCTACTTTACTTCCGCTTATTAAAGCCGTGCTACAAGAAACGGGGCTTGATCCATCGTGGCTCACCTTTGAAATTACCGAAACTGCCGCCATCGCTAACCTTAATGCCGCAGTTCGTTTTATTGAAGCCTTGCGTAATCTTGGTTGCCGTTTTGCATTAGATGATTTTGGTTCAGGCTTCTGTTCATTTACTTACTTAAAACATTTACCTGTCGACACACTTAAAATTGATGGTTCTTTCATACAAGGCTTACCCAACGCGCCTGTTGATCAGGCAATGGTAAGATCGATGAATCAAGTTGCTCATGCACTAGGCAAAAAAACAATTGCTGAATCTGTCGAAAATGCAGAAACACTAACGCTATTAAAAGAGCTTGGTGTTGATTACGCGCAGGGACATTATTTAGGTAAACCAAGCTCAAAGATTGCCTGAGTATACTAAGAATAAATTAGACGGGGTTAACAAGATTTACATGATTGTTTGTTAAATATTTCTCTACTTCGAATACTTCCAAAACAACTACAAAAATTATCATTTAAATCACATAAAAGATTGCCCGAGTAAACTACAAATAAATTAGACAGGATTAACAAGATTTACATGATTATTTGCTAAATATAACTCTACTCCGAATACTTCCAATAAGAATTACAAAAATTATCTTTTAAATCCCGTAAATCGTGTTAATCCTGTCTAAAAAACATTAAGCCAACGTCTGCAAATTCGCATAAGCAATCACTAACCACTTACTACCAATGTCATCAAAATTAACTTGCACCCGTGCATGCGCGCCATCACCTTCACTGCTGGTAACAGTACCTTCACCAAATTTTGCATGCGTCACTCTTGAACCTAATTGAAAACCATTACTTGAAGCCGTTTCAATCTGCATGGTTGACGCTGTCGCAGCTTGTCTTTTAATTCTTACTTCCTGAACATATTCTTTTGGTAGTTCGCTAATAAAGCGTGAAGGTTGTGTATATTGCTCATTGCCATGCAAACGGCGCACATTAGCATAACTGATTGTCAGTTGTTGCTTGGCACGCGTAATACCGACATAACACAGGCGACGCTCTTCATCGAGGCGACCAGGTTCATCCATCGACATCCGATGCGGAAACAAACCTTCCTCTAAACCTGTTAAATACACGTGTTCAAACTCAAGTCCTTTAGCCGTATGCAAAGTCATCAGCTGAACGGGGTCTTCATACTCTGATGCTTGGCCTTCACCTGACTCTAAGGCGGCATGCGCTAAGAATGAATCAAGTTCTGATAGTTCATCTTCTTCATGTTCAAATTGTCTGGCAGCAGTTACTAATTCCGCCAAGTTATCTACGCGCATTTGTGCTTTTTCGCTTTTGTCTTTTTCATAACTTGCGAGCAGGGTACTGGTTTTTAACATTGCTTCGGTGATGTCGTGCAGCGGCATGTCTTGTGTTTCAACTGCCATTTCCTCAATTAGGTACATGAATGCTTGAATTGCATTGCCAGCACGCGCATTAAATTGTTTATCATCAAGCAATTGTTGCGCGGCCTGCCAAAGGGTAATGTTGTAAGCGCGCGCTTGTTCACGAATCATCTGCACCGTCTTCTCACCAATACCGCGTGTTGGGGTATTCACAACACGTTCAAAGGAGGCATCATCATTGCGATTACTGATCAAACGCAAATAGGCGAGGGCGTGTTTAACTTCCTGGCGCTCGAAGAAGCGCATACCGCCATACACTTTATAAGGGATGGCGTTACGCAATAAGCCTTCTTCAATGATGCGTGACTGCGCATTGGAACGGTATAACACTGCGATTTCATTTCGCGGAATGCCTTTATCAATGCAATTCTTAATGCTGTTAACAATGTAACGCGCTTCTTCTAGGTCGTTAAAGGCTTCGTATACAAGAATCAGCTCGCCATCGCTGCCATCCGTCCAGAGGTTTTTACCAAGCCGATTGCTGTTATGTTCAATCAAGGCATTGGCTGCTGAAAGAATCGTGCCAGTTGAGCGATAATTCTGTTCCAAGCGTACTGTACGGGTGTTAGGAAAATCTTTGGTAAAACGCTGAATATTTTCTATCTTTGCGCCACGCCAACCATAAATCGATTGATCATCATCGCCCACGGCAAAAAGCGGGTTGTTATCACCGGCTAGTAGCCGTAACCACGCGTATTGAATGGTGTTGGTGTCCTGAAACTCGTCGACCAAAATATGCTGAAAACGGCGTTGATAGTGGTCTAGTAAGTGCTTGTTATGTAACAGAATTTCATGTGCTCGGAGCAATAATTCAGCAAAATCGACTAAACCGCTACGCTTACAAATTTCTTCGTAAGCGGCGTAGATGCGCATCATTTGTTCCTCAAACGGGGCATTATGATGATCCACATGCTCTGGACGACGGCCTTCATCTTTTTGGCCATTAATAAACCACTGAATTTGCTTCGGTGGCCAACGCGCCTCATCTAGCTCCATTTGTTTCAGCAAACGTTTAATGGTGCGATGTTGATCGTCTGAATCGAGGATTTGAAATGTTTGTGGTAAACCCGCTTCTTTCCAATGCGCGCGTAACAAACGGTGCGCAATACCATGAAAGGTACCCACCCACATCTGGCGAACGGGCATGTCGAGCATGGTTTCAATGCGGTCACGCATTTGCCGTGCGGCTTTATTCGTAAAGGTCACCGCAAGGATTCCCTGCGGCGACACTTCACCGGTTCTTACCAAATAGGCAATACGATGTGCCAGTACCCGCGTCTTGCCACTCCCCGCACCAGCCACCACTAATTGGTGGACGGGTGGGGCAGCAACCGCTTCGCGTTGCGTGTCATTTAAATTCTCAAGTAAATCGCTTATATCCATCTAAGCATTCTACCTTATTCACGCCACTACATCAGGTGCTTTCAATCGGCGACGTTGTTCCCATTGATGCATACTCAAACCCAGAATAATGAGGCTGGTACCAAACCACATGATGCCTGTTACAGCTTCACCATTTAACGCTTGGCCAATGAACAATGCCGTGACCGGCGTTATCAATGTAATTAACGCCACATTCGTCACGCTGACGTGACGCAAGGTATAAAAGTAAAAAATGTACCCTAATACCGAGCCAAAAATACCAAGGTATATGATTGATCCTATCGACTGCATCGATACATTTTGTGGAACGCTTCCACCAGCAAACCACCACACAAGTAAGTACAAAGGCATTGATACCAATAGACTGCCTGTTGTCATCGCCAGTGCAGAAATATCCTGACCAACCTGTTTCACCCAAACGGCGCTCACCGAGTGCATCAACATGCCGGCAAAAACCGCAAGCATGCCATAGAGACTTTTCTCCGTAACGTGGCCAGCTTCACCGCCTAAAAACACGATACACGCTAAACCAGCTAGTGCTGTGAAAATTCCCAATACTTTAAACACGCCAGGTCGTGATTCTGTGCCCATTGATACTGAAATAATCGTGATCGCTAACGGCGTTAAGCCAAATAGCAACGCCACTAATCCAGACTCAATGAATTGCGCGCCCCAATAAACACTGATCATGCCTGCAAACACTGCTAACGATCCTGCTAGGTACGCGTACACAGCTTGACGATGCCAAGGCATCGCAATACGCAGTAGCTTGACTAATAGCAAACAGATTATTGTGCCAATGATCATTCGACTTGTAACACCCACAATAAAACCGGGGCCTTCACTGCTCCACTTAATGGCGAGTGGTGTGGTTGACCATATTACAATAACTGCAAGATACGCTGCAGGGACCGACATGACGTTTACTCCTTTATTTGCGGTCTTAAAAACAAAAAGGCCACGGAATGATTAATTTCCGTGGCCTTTTCAGGATCTTGTTTTGTATTAATTTAGCTTTTCAATAATTAACGCTACAAAACACACGGCAATACCTGCATCCAGCAAGGTGCTCGATGTAGGTTAATCACAGACATGTGTTTGACTAAATTTAACATGCGCGCATTTTGCGCCTTTGATCGAATAACTGTCAAGGGCTTACTTTAAAATTTCATATGCCTGTCTGATACGAATAAACATTGCTTGGTCGCCACCTTTATCAGGATGATGCGTTGCCGCTAAACGGCGGTAGCTTATTTTAATATCTTCCATATTTGCGTTTGGCTCAAGTTCAAGTATTCCATACGCTGCTTGTTGTTTATCTGTTGATGCAAAACGCCGCCAAAAGCTACCCAGTAATTCGTCAACATCTGTTTCATCGGTATTTTCAAAATTTTGCCAATCTCGATAATAGTCGCTGAGCTTTTCTGTTTGCGAAATAACGATTTCAGCACTCGCTGATGCTTGCGTCGAAACAACTAATTGTATTCTCAACGGCGTGATCTCAAGAAAAACCTGCTCATCCTGCCAAAGTTGATGCTGTAACTCGTATAGGGCATTCATGGTAATAAAATGTTTTTGAAATAAGGCCAGCTGGCCTTCTTGCTCTAATGCCGTATATGCCGCATGGTCAACGAAGCTTTGCATTATGTCATATTCGCTTATGCCACCTGACTGATCACGCAATAAGCTCAATATTTCAGGAATAAGGGGGTTTTTCATTTACTTAGAATAATATAAAACCTCATGGATAGCTGCCTCTAACTGTGGTTTCGCACAGTCCAAAAAAGCATATTTAGGCTACAATCATCCCTATATAGAGATTAATGAGCACAATATGCACCTCCCGTTTCGTTATCAATTCATTCTTGCCCCCACCATTACAGTGATTTTGCTTGCCTGCTTGGTTGGTTACACTTCGTATTCGCTATCACTCATTTATAATGAAAATGAAGCAACTGTGTATTGGGAAATACTAAATGACGATATTCAGACCATCATTACGACAACCAATACCCTCAATACAACCATTAACAAGCTAAGCAGTGAAACATCACCGCGTCAGGATGATCTTTTTTTCACCTATCTTGAACAATCCCAACGTCTTTCTGGCCGACTTCGAAACCCAAATTTGCTCGAGCTTTTTTCTATTGATCTGCGTAAAAGGATATCCACCACACAGAAATTATTGCGTGAGCCTGAGCGTGTTGATCCTGTTGCGCTCATCGCAGCAATGAACCAAGTGCTACCCGAGCTCGAGTATCAAGCTAAAATTATTGCGGCCTCGCGGCGCACAGCCTATATCGATAACCATCAGAAACTCATCAACATTATTTCTCACCTCACTAGTGTACAAATCGCGGCCTTGATCATTTGTATCATTGTCGCAGCAGGCCTCGCATTATGGGGTTTATTCATTATACGCCAGCGATTTCGACGTTTACAAACACGCGCACAACTTGTTTGTAAGCAAGATGATATTACCGCTGACAGTAAGCAGGGCGATGAGCTGGATAACTTAGAACATTGCCTTGTTAACATGACCGATAAATTACTGAATGTTATTCGTATTGAAAATGTTCTGCGTGGCGTTGAAAGTGAACGACGTCGGATAGCCATGGATATGCACGACGGTGTACTCGCCGATTTAACGGCCATTAACCGTCAACTTGATACCGACTCGCCTTTACGCTCAGATGTTAATTCAATCATTATTGATCTGCGGCGAACCATTGATGATTTGCATCCACAGGTACTCGATATTCTTGGCTTAAAAGCTGCTCTGCAATCATGGCTCGAGCGCCAGCAAGCACCGCAGTACCATTTTGAATTTGCAGATGATCTTGAGCAGTCACTCACGCTTGAACAAAAAATTAATTTATTCCGAATTATTGCCGAAGCCGTTACGAATATTATTAAACATGCTCATGCTGATCGTTTTGAACTGATTCTTCGTGTCCATGATAATGCCTTGATACTTAACGTCGAAGACAATGGCGTTGGTATGCCGAAGACCATTGATCCGGCCGGCCATGGCTATGCCAACATTAATGAAAGAGCACAGTTGCTTAATGCTAAAGCAATATGGAAACAATCTCGATTTTCAACCGGTACTTGTCTTGAAATTGTTCTATCCTTAGCCTCATGAAACAACTCATTATTACTGATGATAACCCACGCGATCGTAGCTTCCTTGCCGATGTACTCAGCGACTACTCACCTATCATGACGGTGAATGCTGAAGAAGCGTTGGCTGCCTGCCATGGCTTACCCGAACCGTGGTTAGTCACCGATATTCAAATGCCTGGCGACAATGGGCTTGCTCTTGCTCGTAAATGTTGGGCTGAAAATCCAAGCGCACGAATTTTATTTTGGTCTCAACACAGTGATGAACTTTACGTAAGAGAACTCAGTAAGTTTATTCCGGCTGAAACAGTCTATGGCTATGTGCTTAAAAACAATCCCGCAGATACGATTCTTCGAGCAGCGCGCGCTGTCTTCGATGATTGTCAATGTTGGATTGATCCCTCTGTGCGAAAAGTACAAGCACGCCAGCAGCGATCGAGTGATACCTTGTCTGATGCTCAATATGATGTGCTTATTGATATAGCGCTTGGCCTGACAGATAAAACGATTGCCGAGCGTCGTTATCTTTCTCGGCGTGGTGTGCAAAATCGACTCCAATCGCTTTACACAAAGCTTGGTGCCAATATCGATAACCATGATACTGCATCTGAATCGGAACTACTTAATGTGCGTACTCGCGCAATTTCTATTGCCCTTCAACGTGGCTTACTTAATGCGTTTGAATTAAACCAAGAAGAATCCTATTTAGCAGAGTGGCTTAAAACACTTAAATAATTATTTTCGCATTCGCTTCAACGATAACTCGAGTGCTTCATCTAATAACGATCCATAATATTCCAGATTACTGACACCTGAGATTATTTCTTCCAGCTTATTACCCTTTGCATCAACAAAGGCCGCCGTCGGTAATAGTTCAATATTATAGTGATTAGAAAAATCTTCCATTGATATTTGCTCTCTATTAAAACTGTTAATCGTAACCTGCTCCATATTGACGTAATAAATAACTGTTTTATTAATATAATCACCGCTATTGATCATAGGCTTTATAAATTCTTCATTAACGCTCTCGCAATTTTCACAATCATTATCGTAGAAATAAAGCAGTATCGGTATATCCTTTTGTTTAGAGAGTACTGCTGCTTCTGAGAGACTTTCTACTTTTATACTCGAATCTGCAAAGCTGACATTACTCAAACAAACAGCTGCTAACAAGAATAAACAACGTCCACCTAGGTTCTTCATCACTCAGTTTCTCTGTAGTTTGAGGTAATCATAAATGTGTTGGCTATCTCATTATCAAGATCGCCACCAAAATAAGCAGGGTTTCCTAAACCGATAATTCGGCTACCTATTTCTTCTCCTTTATAATTCATAAAAATAATGGTGGGTGTAAAATTAATATTATACCGATCAGAAAATTTACCGGAATCTAATACCAACCCACTAAAATCAATAATCTCATCAGCGATATCATCTTCAACCACTGTAATAACAACTTTACCCGCATAGTCACCGCTCTTTAACATTGGTTCTAAAAATTCTTCTTTTATAAACTTGCAATAATCGCAAAAGATAGAAGAAAACATTACCATTATGGGCGCCTTCATTTGTTTCGACTCAGTTGCATGTTTTTTAAAATTTGGTTTTACTGAAATCAGACCTTCTTCTGCATAGGACAGTTGGCTAATCGCTAGCAACGCCAATATAATTATAATCTTCGCCAAACGACCTAACTCATACATACTTCGCATACCAGCTCCTAAAAAAGCCAGAAACAGACAATGCACTTTGGGAGAGGAAAACATTGCTTGCTTCTGGCTGGAGAAAATAGTCCGCGACTATTGCGGACTTTCAATACTTAACGCGATCAACTATGCCTCATCTGCGCGTCCCATATAAGGTACTCACCAACATTCTGTTGTAGTAAAACGACTCCCCATGACTGTGTCTATGCACCTTTTATATTTTTGCTTATGTTCTATGCTTCAGTGACAAAAAGAAGGAGGCAGAAAGATGTTTATTAAACTTGTTATTTTAGGTCTAATTTTTTCTTCAACTGCTTTATCTGCAAATACTGACTCATTCTATACTTCGCGGTCTTTAAGCTTAGATCTTGCTTCTAAACTTGCATGGCAGGCTATTTCAGACTGTCGTAAAAAAGGCTACTCTGTGGCTGTGGCTGTTGTCGATCGTGGTGGGATACTCCAAACGCTTCATCGTGACCGCTTTGCTGGCCCACATACTGTCCAAACCGCAATCAGCAAAGCGTGGACAGCCAATAGCTTTAGACAAAATACCGGTCAATTGGCACAATTACTGAAAGAGGGCGTTATCCCCAACCAAGTGCAGCACAACCCCGGAGCACTGCTTGTCGGTGGTGGCGTTATCATAGAGTCTCAAGGTAATATTATTGGTGCGATTGGCGTATCCGGTGCGCCGCCAGGCAAAACAGAACAGCAAAGCATCGATGGCGCATGTGCCAAAGCAGGGATTAAGACCATTTCCGAAAATCTTGAATTTGACTAACGAGGATACTAACTATGAAACTGCAACGTAAAATTACATATATTCTTTCTTTATCACTACTTATGTCGACTTCGCTAGTTCAGGCAGATGACTCGCCTACGGTTTCCATTAAACGCTTAAAAATGGATACTGCCTTAAAGATTGCTCAAGCGGCTATTGCGCAATGTCGTAAGGAAGGGGTTCAAGTCGCTGTTACTGTTGTCGACCGCGGGGGGCACGCTCAAGCAGTGCTTCGCGATACCTTGGCAATGGATATCACTTTACCGATCAGTAAACAAAAAGCGCACACCGCGATGTCGTTTAATACGCCATTGTCGCAACTCGAAGGTAGATTCACCAAACCTTTTCAAGTACCTAAATTAGATGGGCTCATTGTGGGTGCGGGTGGTATACCGATTAATATTGCAGGCAATATTATGGGTGGCATCGGTGTTAGTGGAGCACCTTCAGGTAAAACTGATGAGAAATGTGCCGAAGCGGGACTTAAAGCCGTTCGCGACGATCTAGAACTAGACAATTAAAACTTATGCATGTCTTTCTCACTGAGTGACTCGATGTTCTGACTGCGGGAAAGGCATGCAAATATTCATTTATTCAGAACCTGAATTATTTATTTTTTTTCAACATTGCAATGAACCCAGTTAAATTTAACTCTTGTTCAATGTTATCCATTTTATCTATTGCCAATTGTTTCGCTTCCTCATCTTGATCTTTAGAAGGGAGTAGATTCTGCTCCTGAATAATCAAGAAAGCATCAAAATATTCTTTGGTATTTAACAACTGCGATATTTGACGCATCGGATCTAACCGCGTGGTTTTTACTTTTATGATTGCACTTTTAAGGTCTTCAATCTCTGGTTTAGATTCTGCTTCCCATCCCGGGGCATAATCGCCTTCATACACAGGTGACCACTTATCCAGTCTCTCAATAACATTTTCATACGCTTTTGGGTATTTAACAAGATTAGTGTTGATAACCGATCCAAGTTGCTGCCTCATCGCACCGAGGGCCACGGCGGGACTATCTCCGCCTTTATCCACTGGCTTATAATGCTGCAGATCAACTTGTGCTCTCATCTGAGCAGCAAAGAATAAGAATGACGCCGTTTCTAAATCTTTTAATCCTAAAAATATATTTGCTAAAATAAACATATTTATTGAATCTATGTAATCCGGCTTCGCTGCAACCTCTTTAAAAATTGAGACCATTGCCGCTTGATCTTTTTCTTCTATTGCTTTTGAAAGTACTTCTGAATTATATTGAGTCTGCGCGCATAGTGGGCTAATCAACAAAAACCAAGAAATGCCGAGTGCTACAATGAATTTCATTTTCTACTCCGTCAGTAAAAATACGACTAATTTCGCAATGTCCTTAATATAACATTCTTTTCTACTCTACTTCCTTTGCATTCTCGGTATAGATATCGACTACACCCAACAAACTAATAATTGGCCATGCTTTAAAGTATAAGAATAAACCTGTAAACAAAATCACAAGTAACATAAACAGGTTTGCAAATAGGCCTAGGTCAAAATCGTTCGGATTAAATAACCCAATACCTATTACACTTAAAAATCCACCCAAACCGATCATAACCATAAACAATGTTGCATTATCTTTCGCGCCCAATTTTAGTTTCGCAATTTTAGGTTTCAGTGGGTCAATCACTACGTCGACATCTGCACCTATTTTTAAACCATGATAGTTCGTATCAATATCACTTTGAAATTCATACTGCTTGCTGTATTTATAGTGAACGATTGGCACCTGTTTAACGATTCTGTCTTCAACATCACCCATTATGTTTTTTGTAACCCTAATGTTTTCAACAATATCAATAACCTTCCCACGCACCGTAATGCATCTATTCATAAATTTACTGTGTTTTCCCCTTAAAAATAAGCCTAACCAAATAAAGAGGAGGCCACCGCCTGTAAACATTACTGTGTCCATGACGAAATTTAACTAGCTTTTAGTTCCGAATTCGTTAATGTTTAATGAAAAGCCATTATTGTCGGTTGCAACTAGTCCAACTCCTTGTTCATATTTGTAAACCACATTATCCAAATTGACGTTAGCATCAATTATGTTTGTGATGTAGCCACTATCCGCCGCGTCAATAATAGTAATGCGCTTTTCTGGCTTTCGTATAAAGCCGGTAGATTTTTGGTCATATAAAAACACAAATCCCTCAAGCCGGCATATTGCACCGTCTACCGACATTACTTCACCCAGAAAATGTCGTCTGATAGAATTCTCGAAAAGCACTCTAAACATAACATGTATTTTTTCACCTTTTTCAATAACCATAATATCCTCTTTATCATTTGCTATGAAATATCGCCTAGTCTTTCATCGGCCATTTTATAACCAAGTGCTATCATTTCAGATGCACGGTCAAATTCTAAAATGCCGCATGCATTTCGAGAAATTTCTATTAACTGATCCGCCGGGTAGGCCGCTAGCTTTTGGCTTGCGATAGCACTTTGCATCACATCAAATGCCTGGTTCGCTATATCGTGCGCTGCCCATCCATTGCTGTTATTGCTTATTGTCGAATCCTTGATGTTTATTACGAACTCAGTAATCTTATCAGTAAATGAGGCGTCATCTTCGTTTGAGGAACCTTTATCTGTGTCTTCTTTTTCTTTATTATCTACTTTTCCACAAAGGTTAACGGCGAAAGTATAATCTGTTGCATCATTAAAGGTGGGCGCTATTGGCACAGGGTTTAAAACGCCACCGTCTATCAAGTCAACCCCGTCATGTTTATAAGGTGTAAAAAAGAGTGGTAACGAAATAGAGGCTCTAATTGCATCAAAAAGCTTACCTGAATTTATCCACACCTCTTTTTCATCGTGTAGATCAGTCGCAACGGCTGTATAAACTATTGGTAAATCTTCAATAATTTTGTCGCCGACGAGCTCTGTTAGTCTAGTGATGATTTTATCGCCTTTAAAAAGGCCACTTTTCCCCCACGAAAAATCCAGTGACTTGACGATCTCCATTTTGGTGATTGTTTTCACCCAATCTTCAAACTCGTCAAGTTTCCCCGCAGCGTAAACACCACCAATAAGAGCACCTATGGAGCAGCCTGATATTGATTTTATTTTATAATTATTTTCTTCAAGCCAATGAATCACCCCTATGTGCGCTAAGCCACGAGCACCCCCACTGCCCAAAACAAGAGATACGGTTTTATGTTTATTAGTTGTCATCTACCAATAGCCTTCTTCAAGCTAAGTTGAATGATTTGTTATCAATCATTTTCTGAATACCAGGCTCGGCTTTGCTTTGTCTTTACCAAATAATAGGCAAAACCAAACATTAATAATTCTATTGCATAAAAAATATGCGCTGCAGAAAAACCAAATTCAAACCAATCGTATAGCAATGCTGCCAACATTATTGCGCCCACAAGTATAAGTGTTAATTTTATATCTTTACCCTTGAATAGATCCCAGATTATCCAAGCTATAACGAGTGTCCAAACAATGTTAATGCCAAGCGTAAAAGGATCGTTAAAACTAATGCCATCATATTCTAACCCATCAAAATAAACGGCTATTAAGGTTGATATACATGAGATAACTAATGCAATTGCTGCTTTCTTTATATCAGAGGGCACAATACTATCCTTATTAGATTGTTATTTTAGGTTGATAGCAAAACAGCATATGCAAATAATACCATCGTCCTTTATAGACAACATAACTTAATTACTCTATTTATCATGTGTCAATTTACTATCAGCTGGGGCCTGTTCTCTATCGTTCATGCCATAGTCTCTAATGACAGTCGCTACCCTTAGTCGATAATCCTTAAAGACCCCCTCACGTCCTTTTGCTTGGGCATGACGATGTGTCTCTATGTTTCTCCACTCTTCGATTGATTCTTCATCACGCCAAAATGAGAGTGATAATAATTTCCCTTCCTCTGAAAGACTTTTAAAACGTTCGATAGAAATAAATCCATCAATATCTTGTAGGAGTGGCTTTAATTCAGCAGCGATATCTAAATACTCTTGCACGCTTTCATTTGCGGTGTGAAATTCAAAAATAACTGCAATCATTTTTATATTCTCTTATTAATACAGTGCAAAGGCACCTGTTGACCAAGCAATCGACGCAACAGCCCAGAGTAACGGTTTAAAATATGCGACAGGAATGAGCGGCAGCAGTAACCACTTTACCTTTGAGTCTCTAACAATCTCCCAAGCACCAACAAGCGCAATTGCAAACACAAGGTAACTTCTAGTGTTCAGTTGATCAATGGCTGGAAAAGACATGCCTTGTTCATAGAAATGATGACTAACATTAGGAATTATTGCAGTGGCTATCGCTAGTGACACCAACAGTCCCAGTAAAAGATATTGATTATTCTTTATATTCAACGTCTCTGTCATATTAATATTTTAACGATTACTTCCAATTGTAAATTTTCGAAACGATAAAGGAGCAGCCCAATGCCTTTATGAAGACGATGACTGCCCAAAGTAGACTTAATGTAAGTGGGATTGGTAAATAGTTGTATGTTGCGATTTGCGGCATCGCCATCACTAAGCCCAAGCCAATACCAAATGGAATGGCCTTCTTACAGTCTGTATCTAGCCCAACAATGGGGTAAAAAAAGGCCACTGCCACACCGAAGAGGAATTGGCTTAGCAACATGATACCCATGTTTGCTTCTGCTTGAGGGCGCCAGACAGATTCTGTTTGTTTATAAATGTCCATCATCAAATAGCCATGAACAAGAAATTCATATAAAAAGACAAAAACAAAAGCGGCTACTGCTGCGAACAAAAACTTTTTCATATCCATATCACTTTCTCCTATTGAAAATCAAATAACTTCTTTTACCTCTTGTAACACTTCATCTGGCGTTTTTCCATGCGTGTAAATAGTCTTTGTTGCAAACATATTGTTTGTAGGGTGCATAATTAAATAGGTATTAACTTCCCAGTCCTCTTTGAAGCCAGGTAACGATTTAATATTTGTCTCTAAATCCTTTGATGGCATCAATAGTACAACGTCATCGACTAAGTTAAATGCATTTTTTGCTCTTTCAATTTGATGTGGCTCATCAAACGAATGCGCACCAGCGCCTAAGTCGATAATATGGTTGGGATGGTCTCTTATGATAGGTTCCAATATTTGAGATTTGTACTCATTCATATATTGAATCATCGCGTAAGCACCTTCATTTTTATTTATTTCTAGTGCTTTTTCGCGACTTAAGCCTATTTTGTACCTATATTTATCTTTAACCTCATCATAGGTGCAAACAGGCCACGTCAACTCTGCACCAAGTAATCCAGCAAGCGTAGATTTGCCTACCCCTATTGGTCCTGTTAATACGATGGTTTTATTCATTTATTACTCAATTTGCGCTAGCTAATCATCGATTAACATATGACCTAGATAAGCAAAAATACCTATCATTATTCCAGTGAATAACTGTGCGTGTACCAGATAAGAGAATTTCTTTATTTCTCTAGGCGTGTATCGCCAACTGATAAATGCACCAAACAATCCCTGCCATATGACTAAAACCAATATCGCAGGGAAAAATAGGATATGCATTGGAATGCCCATGAGTGCTATATGCAAAAGTATAACCGCTACAGCACTCACGCCGAAATAGATGTGGGTTCTATCTAAGTAAGCGATCAATTTATTAAATGGCGTCGAATCAATAGGCGCGGAGTATTCAGGTAGAATTCTTTTTGCAATACTGCCCTTGCCAAGCAAGAGCTTAATTAAGGTTCGAGCATAAATAAATAAGAGTAACCATAGTCCTATTTCTCCAAAGGCTTCACCTATTTCTGATAAAAATGTTTCGTTTTCTTCTACAGGTGCGTAAACAATAGATGCATAGATATAGTAAACAACTGAGATCACAGCAACGACTGCTGTAAAAACAAAAACTTTTTTTAGTCCTTTTGGTATTGGCTTCATGTATTAATATGCCTAACGACTAAGTTAAAGGGAGGTTAAAATCATAGCCTTTTGTCCGTTCCGCTTAAGTGCCTTGTTATGTACTGTTTATTAACAAGGTTAAAGCTTTCTTCTCTATCGCATTATCATCAGTAAGCCAGACCATTGCTTCATCAAAATCCTGAAATAGACCTACTGATTCACGATTATCTTCAGAGAAAATTTGATAAGCACGTGCCATCGCTAGAATCATCACATTGTCTACAGGTGTAAGTATGGCCAACTTACTTCCCGGTTTATTATTCTCATCGCTTGCGTTATTTGTTGTGCCTTGTGTCGTTAGATTTATTATTGTTATTTCTCTACAATCAGCCAGTTCTTTGAGATTTATTAGCCCATCTGCTGCTTGATTCATATCTTCTACATGTAAGGAAAGATCATTGTCATTGATTTCACCACTTATTTTGGTGAGCATGAAATTGTATTGTTTAAAATAATGTCTTTTAAATCCCATTATTTACTCCTGTTATACATTTTTCATGACGGTTGAGCTCAGCGGCGAACGCAGGCTGGCAAGGCTTTTGCTCCGCAAAAGGCGTGACAGACAAGTTTGTCCGATGGAGTGATTTGTTAGGCCTTTTGCATGCATCGACCATAGCCTCGCCTAAGTTCATTCCTTGTCTGCCGCATCATATATCTTTTTGCTGATTTCACCTGTTGCCCCCCAACGATTTAGGTCGGTTTTATGGCCGCAATGTGAGCAGGTATAAGTTTTACTGCCTGTAAGATATGTCCTTCCTCCGCATTGAGTACAATCTGCAGATAATTTCGGTGCAACAAGTGTGCGAAACAGTATTGGTGCAAGGATAAATACTCCAAAAAGGAAAATCCCAAACAGCCACTCAACTTTCACAACTGTATCGCGATAATAGATTCCTAAACCTAATACGGCCCCTGCCGATAAAATGGCAAGAAATATTCCAGTAACCTGTAACAGATGAAAATGAGCTTTTGGTTTCATAGGCCTAACTATAAGCACTCAGCCTAAAATCAAGATTATAACTTTGCTTTTAGGCCTAATAAGAATCCTGTATTTATATTAAATCCATTTAATATCATGAGGATAACAAAAGCAATGGATTGATATTGTTCCTAAATCGAATTGTAAGCAGGCAGGGCAGGGCAGATTTCTAAATTTATTAAATTTGGAAATATATTTATATTCGTAATATAAATAGATTATTCAATAGCTTACATTGCTACGCTTATTTAGGCGGTCGCCATCCATTGCGCCATTCTTCATAAGGAATGATATAGGGTTGCTGGCCATTATCTTTAAACCACGAATCAACCGCATATTGTTTGTCTGTACTGGTTTCTTTGATAACGGCACTGGTATGTGGCCAGCCATTAAAAAAGTAACCGCGATTGCCTCTGTCTTGGTAGGTGTGCCAGCGCAGCAAGCCGTCGTGTTGCATCATCATTAAGTAGATCGTTGTATTGGTTGATTCATCAATACAGTCCATATAATGGTAATGCTCTTCATCGGTTTTATTTTCGGCTTTGTCGTTGTAGGTGTTTGTTAACCGGCCAACGATTTTTTCAAGTGCGGCAATGGCTAGTTTAATATTCTGGCGCTCTTGTTCTGGCGTGGAGTCGTTTTTAAAAATATTTCTTATTTTTTGCCATTGTTGTTCATTAAGACTAACCGTCTTAATCATTTCACAAGTGCCACCATGGCAAATGGTAAAGTGTGAAGGAACAGGATCGGTTGTTATGTCATCACGTACAAATGTTTCGGCCTGAGCGATTAACACAATGTTCAGCATATAGCTTAATACAATGCCGCCGACTATCTTGCTCATGCTCTATTCCCTTAGTAAACCTGCTTGCTTGGCTAATGCCACTTTTTTAATAGATCTATATAATCTTGTTTCGTCAGTGCGGTTGCACCTTGAGTCTGGCATATTTTTGCGGCAAATTCATTGGCGCGCTCTAACGTTTGCTGTTGGTGCCATGCTTTATGGATGCCAAGAATACATATCGCGGTAAATGCATCACCAGCGCCCACTGTATCGATAACTTCAATCTGACTATCAATACCAACACGAATAGATTCTTTTTCACTGATCACGCGTGCGCCTTTGTCGCCCGAGGTTATATAGAGTGTATCGATATCATGTTGTGCTTTTAATTGTGTTGCTGAAGCGGCGAGGCTTGCTAACTCTGCTTCATTAATTTTAAGCCAATGTGCTTCATCTAAACTTGTTTGGATTATCGATGCGTCATTCCACGGCGGCCTAATATTGATGTCGACGAATACCGGTAAATTAGCTTCCAATATTAATCGCTGCATTGTTTTGTGTGAAATGTGGCTACGCTGGGCAAGTGTGCCGGTATAAAGCAAAGAACAAGGCAGTGTTTTTATCCATTCTAGTGATAAATGGCTACTGATATGATCCCAAGCTTGATCAGGTTTGATTTCAAAATGATTGTCACCATTTTTTATTGAGACTTGAACACGTCCGGTTGGATGTAGTGCATCTATTTGAATGGCGCGTGTATCAAGGCCCCATTGCTGTATCGCCGTTAAGGCTAACTCGCCTTCAGTGTCTTGACCAATACGCGTGATTAAAAGTGGGCGTAAGCCAAATCCTTGTAAGTGCCAAGCGACGGCAAGCGGGGCGCCTGCCAGGATTTTATTACCATCAGGATAATGATCAAATAAACACTCTCCAAATATAACTGGACGAGCATTTTGATCAAACGAAGGTGACATTGTGCGCGGTGGATTATTCCACGGTAACTGATTTGGCTAGATTACGTGGCTGATCAATGTCAGTGCCTTTTATAATGGCGACATGATAGGCAAGTAACTGCAGCGGCACTGAATAAACAATTGGTGAAATCGCTTGCTCTGTTGGCGCCACATGAATGACCTGACAATGCTCATCTTCTACAAAGCCTGCATCAGCGTGCGTAAAGACAATTAAGTGACCGCCTCGGGCGCTGACTTCTTCTAAGTTAGCTTTGAGCTTACCTAATAACTGATCATTCGGCGCAACCGCAACAACCGGCATCATCGCATCGACTAGAGCCAAGGGCCCATGTTTTAGCTCACCAGCAGGGTAGGCTTCTGCATGAATGTACGATATTTCTTTTAGCTTCAATGCGCCTTCTTTCGCGACCGGATATTGTGGTCCACGGCCTAGGAACAAAGCATGCTGCTTATCTGCAAAGTGTTTGGCTAATTCGGCTATTGGCTCTTCAAGCAATAACACCTGTTCAATACGTTCTGGCAAACTGTCTAATTGCTCAACAATGGTTTTCTCTGTTGCCTCTGCCATACCATGGCGACGACCCACGGCAATGATCAACAATAACAATGCCACTAACTGTGTAGTGAAGGCTTTTGTTGAGGCCACTCCAATTTCAGGGCCGGCGCGCGTCATCAGCACCAAATCTGACTCACGCACTAATGAGCTTTCAGGCACATTACAAATAGCGAAGGTATGCTTATAGCCTAGGCGCTTGGCGATGCGTAATGCGGCCAAGGTATCGGCGGTTTCACCTGACTGAGATAAGGTGACGAACAATGTGTTCTCAGAAACAACGTGGCGGCGATAACGAAATTCACTTGCCACTTCAACACTGCAAGGCACATTGGAGATATCGCCAAAGCCGTATTTTGCAATTAAGCCGGCATGGTAGCTGGTACCACAAGCAACAATTTTAATTGAATCGATATTATCAAGAATTTCACTTGCGCCATCACCAAAACATTCTTCAAGCAAATGACCATTACTAATGCGGCCTTCAAGTGTCGCTTGAATTGCTTTGGGTTGCTCGTAAATTTCTTTAAGCATGTAATGACGGTATTTACCACGATCAGCAAGATCTGCATTTAGTTCGCTAAGGTATTCTTTTCGTTCAACTGCATTACCGTCAGCATCAAATATTTTAATTGTGCTGGTGGTAATCTCAGCGATATCACCTTCTTCTAAAATAATGTATTTTTGCGTCACCGGTAATAGGGCGGCAACGTCTGATGCGATGTAGTTTTCACCTTCGCCTACGCCTATCACTAATGGGCTGCCGCGGCGCGCGACGATCATACGATTTTTTTCAGTGTTACTAATAACGCCTAATGCATAGGCGCCTTCTAATTGCTCTGTGGTTGCACGAACAGCGTCGAGGAAATCTTTACCTTGTTCGATTTGATCGTGTATCGCATGCACGATAACTTCGGTATCTGTTTGCGAAGTAAAGTGATGGCCTTGCTTTATTTGCTGCTCACGTAGCATTTGGTGGTTTTCAATAATGCCATTATGCACAACCGCGACACTTTTTTTGCAAACGTGTGGGTGGGCATTTTGATCACTGGGTTTACCGTGTGTAGCCCAACGGGTATGCGCGATACCAAGATTACCTGACGCTGGGAATTCTTTTAATTTTTCTTCTAGGCTTTTAACTTTACCTATACTGCGCACGCGAGCAATGCATTCACTCGCATCGACCAAGGCGATGCCCGCGGAATCATAGCCGCGGTATTCAAGTCGACGTAATCCTTCCAATAAAATCGGTAGGACATTTCTATCTGCTATGGCTCCAACTATACCGCACATAATTATTTATTCTTTGTAGGCCGGTTCCAGCCTTTAATGGTTTTTTGTTTACTGCGCGTTAAGGTTAATGCGCCTGTTTCAGCATTTCTTGTGAGCGTGCTGCCCGCACCAATGGTGGCGCCTGCACCCACTTCAAGTGGTGCGACCATCGCTGTGTTTGAACCAATAAAGGCATTATCACCAATCAGGGTTCTGTGTTTATTTGCGCCATCGTAGTTACAGGTGATGGTACCTGCACCGACGTTGACATTTTTACCCATGCTGGTGTCACCAATATAACTGAGGTGATTTACTTTACTGCCTTCACCAATGTCGGCATTTTTAATTTCTACAAAGTTACCCACTTTGGCTTTATTGGCTAAGTTCGCGCCTGGGCGTAAACGTGCAAAAGGGCCTATGTTGCAATGTTCGCCAACTGTCGCAGATTCGATGACACAATTTGCTTCGATGATAGTGCCTGCACCGATGCTGCAATCTTTAAGAATAACATTAGGACCGATTTGAACATTGTCACCAATTTCAACCTTGCCTTCGATGATAACGTTTATATCAATGATCACATCTTGGCCGCAGCTAACTTCGCCACGCACGTCAACACGCGCCGGATCGCGAAGGGTGACGCCTTGTTGCATAAGTTTCTCTGCTTGCATCGCTTGATAATACCTTTCGAGACGGGCCAATTGTATTCTATCGTTAACGCCTTCCACTTCATGGGAATTTGCGGCGGAAACCGTGTTAATGGTTATTTTATCACTGACTGCCATGGCGATGATATCGGTCAGATAATATTCACCCTGTGCATTGTCATTGCTCAGATTGCTTAACCAGCTTACTAGCTTGTCTGCTGGTACACACATAATACCAGTATTGATCTCATGGATGGCTAATTGATCATCGTTGGCATCTTTATGCTCGACTATGCTCATGACCTTTTTATCGCCATCACGGACAATCCGGCCATAGCCTTTGGGATCATCCAGTTCGATGGTTAGTAGACTCATGGACGACTCAGAACAGTTTTTCAGCATGGTTTTCAGCGTACTGGTTCTGATTAAAGGCACATCGCCGTAAAGGATCAGCACTTTACCTGAATTTGGAATGTGAGGGAGGGCTTGGGCGACGGCGTGGCCAGTACCCAGCTGCTGCGCTTGTTCTGCCCATTCAACTGACTGGTTTTGCATATGTTTGTGAACTTTATCGCCGCCATGACCATAAACAATGCAGGTATTTTCGGGTTTTAGCCGGTCGGCGGCAGCCCAAACATGCTCAAGCAGGCTACGATGCGCCAATTTATGCAGCACTTTAGGTAAGGATGAGCGCATCCTTGAACCCTGGCCTGCTGCTAAAATGATAACTGAACAATTCATTAGGCTATTGTTGCGGAAAATGTCGCAAGGTACAAACTGAAAGCGACCAACTAGTGTGGTGCGCCGGTGGTCGGTTCCATGACATCAACATTATAAGGTTGAGCAGGCACCTTGTTGGCAATTTCTTCTTTGGTGGCATCGCGAACATCATGAATCGCCACTTCAAACTTGACCGTTTTACCTGCAAAAGGGTGGTTGCCATCTAATGTCAGCATATCATCTTCGATTTTGCTAACCATAAAGGTCTTGGTTTCGCCGTCTTCATTTTGGAACTGCGCTTGTGCGCCGACGTAGCGAAATTCTTCCGGCACATTGTCAATTTTGTCTGAAAAAGTTAATGCGGGATCTTGTAGGCCAAAGGCTTCTTCTGGGGGAATCGTCACGGCAACGATGTCGTTTATTTCGTGACCATCTAATGCCGCTTCCAGTGCGGGTAGTAAATCACTGCCAACACCTTGCACAAAACTCACTGGTACATCATTTTGCTCAATGATGTCACCGCCCTCATCTTTAATAATGTAAGTGATCGTTACAAACTTATTTAGTGTAACGGCTGTGCCCACTTAAATTAACGCTTGGTTTTACGCAGATGATCAATTGCTCGTAATTGCGCCATGGCTTCCGCTAATTCAACTTGTGCCTTGGTGTAATCAACTTTATCGCTACTGTCTTTCAATGCGGCTTCAGCGAGTTTTTTCGCTTCAAGTGCAGACGCTTCATCAATGTCTTTTGCGCGGATTGCCGTATCAGCCAATACCGTGACAACATGTGGTTGCACTTCAAGCATGCCACCTGAGACATAAAAAAACTGTTCTGCTTTGCCTGCCGTCTGTAAGCGAACTTCACCGGCTTTAAGCGGCGTCAGCATAGGTGTATGGCGTGGGGCAATACCCACTTCACCCATTATTGCTGGTGCATAGACCATTTCGGCAGTTCCGGAAAAAATTTCTTCCTCTGCACTAACAATATTAACATGTGTTGTCATAGCCATTTAAAACTGCCTCGAAACTATCTTAAAGCTAAAATGTTTTCGCTTTTTCTACAACTTCTTCAATACCACCGACCATGTAGAAGGCCTGTTCTGGTAATGAGTCGTATTCGCCTGCCAAAATACCTTTAAACGCTTTAAGTGTTTCTTTTAGTGAAACATATTTACCTTGAGCGCCGGTGAATACTTCTGCAACGAAGAATGGTTGTGACAAGTAACGTTGAATTTTACGTGCACGTGATACGGCTTGTTTATCTTCTTCCGATAATTCATCCATACCAAGAATCGCGATGATGTCTTTCAACTCTTTGTAACGTTGTAATAAGCCTTGTACACCACGTGCGATATCGTAATGTTCTTGACCAACTACGAGTGGATCTAACTGACGTGATGTTGAATCAAGTGGGTCAACCGCAGGGTAGATACCAAGCTCAGCAACTTGACGAGACAGTACCAGTGTCGCATCCAAGTGAGCGAATGTTGTCGCAGGAGATGGATCGGTTAAATCATCCGCAGGTACGTATACCGCTTGGAACGATGTAATCGAACCCGTCTTAGTCGATGTAATACGTTCTTGTAGTACACCCATTTCTTCAGCAAGGGTAGGCTGGTAACCAACCGCTGATGGCATACGACCAAGCAATGCAGATACTTCTGTACCAGCCAATGTGTAACGGTAAATGTTATCGATAAACATGAGCACGTCACGACCTTCATCACGGAAATGTTCCGCCATGGTTAATCCTGTTAGTGCAACACGAAGACGGTTACCTGGAGGCTCATTCATCTGACCGTAAACAAGGGCAACTTTATCAAGCACGCCGCCTTCTTGCATTTCGTAGTAGAAATCGTTGCCTTCACGAGTACGTTCACCAACACCGGCGAATACTGAGAAGCCACTGTGTTCTACTGCGATGTTACGAATCAATTCCATCAGTGTAACGGTCTTACCAACACCCGCACCACCGAACAAACCAATTTTACCACCCTTGGCGATAGGCATAATCAAATCGATAACCTTAACACCTGTTTCAAGGATTTCTACCGCGCTTGATTGTTCATCAAACGCAGGCGGATCACGATGAATAGGCATGGTCTTTTCAGCGCCGATTTCGCCGGCGTTATCAACAGGGTTACCTAATACGTCCATGATACGACCCAGTGTCTTTTGACCTACTGGTACACGAATCGCTTCACCTGTATTGGTAACCTTTTCGCCACGACGTAAACCATCGGTGGTGCCCATTGCGATAGTACGCACAATTCCGTCACCGAGTTGCTGCTGAACTTCAAGGGTTAGACCCTTGTCCACAAGTTTCAGCGCATCGTAGATCTTAGGCACACTGTCACGCGGGAATTCCACATCAACAACGGCACCAATCACTTCCACAACGTTGCCAGCACTCATCTTTGTATCCTCTTTAATCTGAATTCTTTAATTATCTGAAACGTTATACAGCGGCCGCGCCACTGACGATTTCAGAAATTTCTTGTGTAATTGCTGCCTGTCGCGCTTTGTTATAAATCAGCTGCAATTCATCAATTATGTCGCCTGCATTATCGGTTGCGCTCTTCATCGCAATCATTCGTGCAGACATTTCACATGCAATATTTTCTACCACGCCCTGATAAACAAGAGACTCGATGTAGCGCATTAACAATGCATCGAGCACATCTTTTGCATCAGGTTCGTAAATGTAATCCCAGTGATGTTTGAGATTATCATCGTCTTCTGCAGGCAATGGTAACAACTGTTCGATATGTGCCTGTTGTGTCATGGTGTTGATAAAGTCGTTAAAGACTAAGAACAGACGATCAATCTTACCTTCGTAGTAAGCATCGAGCATAACTTTAACCGAACCGATTAACTTATGGGCTCGTGGTGCATCACCGTAGTCATCAAACTTACCAACGATATTCGCATTGATGCGCGCAAAGAAACTTGCTGCTTTTTTACCAATGGTACAAACATCAACTTCGATACCCTGATCATCCCATTCTTTCATGGAATTGATGACTGTTTTGAATACATTAATATTCAAACCACCACATAAACCACGGTCAGAAGAGACCACAATATAACCAACACGCTTAACATCACGTTCAATCATAAACGGATGCTTGTATTCAGGGTGTGCGTTAGCTAGATGCCCAACCACTGTACGCATTTTTTCAGCGTAAGGGCGTGCAGCGACCATGCGCTCTTTGGCTTTGCGCATTTTACTTGCCGCAACCATTTCCATTGCACTGGTGATCTTCTGAGTGTTACGTACACTCTCGATCTTAGTACGAATTTCTTTTCCGCCAGCCATTTACTTTTATCCGTTTAGACTAAAAATATGATTAGTAAGAGTTGTTAGCTTTGAAATCTTCAATCGCGGCTTTTAATTCTGCTTCGATTTCGTCATTCCAGTCGCCGCTTGCATTGATTTTCGCAATCAAGTCAGTTTGGCTGCTGTTCATGTAGCTTAATAAGGCTGCTTCAAAATCAACGACCTTATTAACGTCTACATCATCAATTAAGCCTTCGTTAGCGGCATACAATGATGTCGCCATTTCAGCTACTGATAAAGGACTGTATTGTTTTTGCTTCATCAACTCTGTAACACGTTGACCACGTTCAATCTGGTTACGTGTTGCTTCATCAAGATCGGATGCAAATTGTGCAAACGCTGCCAATTCACGGTACTGCGCTAATGCTAAGCGAATACCACCACCCAATTTCTTAATGATTTTGGTTTGTGCTGCACCACCTACGCGCGATACAGAAAGACCCGCGTTAATCGCTGGGCGAATACCAGAGTTGAATAAATCAGATTCTAAGAAGATTTGACCATCGGTAATTGAAATCACGTTAGTCGGTACGAATGCTGATACGTCACCGGCTTGTGTTTCAATAATCGGTAATGCAGTTAAAGAACCTGTTTTACCTTTTACTTTGCCGTTGGTTAATCTTTCAACTTCGTCCGCGTTGATGCGTGAAGCACGTTCTAGCAAACGAGAGTGCAAGTAGAAAACATCACCTGGGTACGCTTCACGACCTGGTGGACGTTTCAATAACAATGAAACCTGACGGTAAGCCCATGCTTGCTTAGTCAAATCATCATAAATAATGAGTGCATCTTCACCACGGTCACGGAAATATTCACCCATGGTACAACCTGAATAAGGTGCAATGTACTGCATCGCCGCTGAATCAGAGGCTGGTGCTGCAACAATAATGGTGTGCGCCAATGCGCCGTGTTCTTCAAGCTTACGTACGACGCCAGCAATCGAAGAGGCTTTTTGACCAATCGCAACGTATACACATGTTACGCCAGTGCCTTTTTGGTTGATAATGGCATCAATCGCAACTGCTGTTTTACCTGTTTGGCGATCACCAATAATTAATTCTCGTTGTCCGCGTCCAACTGGCACCATCGCATCAATCGCTTTCAAGCCTGTTTGTACAGGTTGGTCAACTGACTTACGTTCAATAACACCAGGGGCTACTTTTTCAATCGGTGACAACATTTCTGAATCAATGTCGCCTTTGCCATCAATGGGGTTACCCAGAGAATCAACAACACGACCTAGTAGTGCGCGTCCTACAGGCACTTCAAGAATACGACCCGTACATTTAACTTTGTCGCCTTCAGAAATGTTTTTGTAGTTACCTAAAATTACCGCGCCAACTGAATCGCGCTCTAGGTTAAGAGCCATACCGTAGATGTTGCCAGGGAATTCAATCATTTCACCCTGCATCGCATCGGCCAGTCCATGAATACGTGCAATACCATCAGTCAGACTAACGACTGTACCTTCATTACGCGCTTCAGCCGTCGCTTCAAAATTCTTGATGCGTTGCTTAATCAGCTCGCTGATTTCAGATGGGTTAAGTTGTTGCATAACGCTTCCTCTTGATGTGGCGGTATTCCCGCTCACCCGGTCAATTTTCTAAAAATTTAAAATTCTATATAAGTGCGTGTGCGAATTTTTCTAACTTTCCGCGTACTGAACCGTCAATGACAGTGTCGCCTGCACGAATAATCGCGCCACCTACAATGCTTTCGTCGACTTCAACATGTAAAACCACTTCACGGTTGAAACGTGCTTTCAATGCACTCGCCATTTCTTGTTGCTGTGCATCAGACATTGGTTTTGCGCTAATCACTGTCGCTTCTAATGTACCTTCAGCTTCTGCACGTAACGCTTCATACAATTCAGCGATTTCAGGGAACAAGGTTAAACGACGATTTTCAGCGAGTAACTTCACGAAGTTAGCGCCTTGATCATCAATCTGTTCACCACATACTTGGATGAACAATTCTGCTTGTTCGGTCACTAATAAATTAGGACTATCGATGGCTGCGCGCATAGCGCTATCTGCTGAAACCGCTGCAGCAAATCCTAGCATCTCAGACCATGTCGCTAATGCGTTAGCTTCGCGCGCTAAATCAAAAGCGGCTTGTGCATAAGGACGTGCGACTGTATTAAGTTCAGACATTCGTCATTAGCCTCAAATCTGCGCCGCTAACTTCTTAATCATGTCGTCATGTGCCGAAGCATCAACTTCACGTTCAAGAATTTTTTCTGCACCGCTAACAACAATTGATCCCAGTTCAGCGCGCAGTGCTTCTTTTGCTCGTTGTACTTCTTGGTCAATTTCAGCTTTTGCAGCAACGAGTAAACGATCACCTTCAGTGCGTGCGTCTGTTTTAGACTCATCAACAATATCTGAAGCACGCTTTTCAGCTTTAGCAATAATTTCAGATGCCTGCACTTTTGCTTCTTTCAATGCTTCAACAGCACGTTTTTCAGCTAGCTCATGTTCAAGCTGGCCACGTTCGGCGGCAGCAAGGCCGTCTGCGATTTGTGCTTTACGAGCATTCAATGCAGCGATAATCGGCGACCATACAAATTTCTTGCAGAACCAAACGAACGCGACGAACACGATCATTTCTGCAATCAATGTAAGATTAATATTCATACCGGACTCTCGATTAGTTTAGGTTATGTTGTTCTATGTTTTCGGTGTTTGCTTATGCAACAGCGAAAATAATGTAGAACGCGATACCTACAGCAATCATTGGTACGGCATCAACAAGACCCATAACAATGAAGAACTGTGTACGTAGCATTGGAATCAATTCTGGTTGACGTGCAGCGCCTTCAAGGAAGCGTCCGCCTAAAACACCAATGCCTACAGCGGCACCAAGTGCACCTAAACCCATCATTAATGCGCCGGCGATGTAGAGTAGTGCTTGTTCCATGATTATCTCCTAAGTTTGTTCTTTAAAAATTAAAATTAATAAAAGTTAAATGTTATATAAATAATTTAATGATGCGAGTGCGCCATATCCATATATACGATAGTCAGCGTCATAAAGATAAACGCTTGCAAGGTAACAATAAGAATATGGAAAATAGCCCAACCAAGGTGTAAGAAGCCACCAAATATACCCAATACTAATCCCGCGTTAAACATGATCGCGATTAGAATAAAAATCATCTCACCGGCGTACATGTTGCCGAACAGTCGCAATGACAATGAAATAGGTTTGGCAATCAACGATACAAATTCAAGTAGGAAGTTAATTGGAATCAACACACCTTGAACAACTTTATTCGATGACTGGAATGGCATCAGGGTTAATTCACCTGCAAAACCACCCGGACCTTTAACCTTAATGCTGTAGTAAATTGTCAGTATAAAAATCGCAATCGCCATACCAAAGGTGGCATTCGGATCGGTAGAAGGGACTACCTTCATAAAGGCTGCATGAGGGTCGATACCAAACAGAGGTGCAACGTATCGCTCAAAGGCAACCGGAATGAAATCAACTGGAATTAAATCCATGAAGTTCATCAAAAAGACCCAAACAAAAACAGTTAGTGCCAGTGGTGCGACTAAATCATTTTTAGCGGTAAACGATCCGCGCACACTCGTGTCAATGAATTCAACAATCCACTCGACAAAGTTTTGCAGACCAGATGGCACACCAGCGGTTGCTGTCTTGGCTACTTTGCGGAATAAAAACAGGAAGATCACACCCAGAAGGATGGACCAAAATAATGTATCTACATGTACCGCCCAAAAACCCATTGCTTTGGCTTCGGCTGCATTGTGTGCGAGCCCCCAACTTCCATCAGGATGTTGGCCATACGTCAGGTTTTGCAAGTGGTGCTTGATATAGGCAGTTGAAGTTAGCGTATCGCCAGCCATAATCTCACGTTCTCAAAGTTTTAAAATTAGGGTCACCAACATATTGTGCTACCAGCGCTACACCAAACCCCGCGATAACAGCGAGAGGGAGCAGCTGTAATGCACCCATTCCGAGCGCGAACAACACAACTGTTGCTATAAATCTCTGTATCGAACAACTCATCAAGAGTCGTAAGTTCTGCTCTGCATCTGCTCGCGCCGTTGCTTTCGCTCGTCGCAAGTACCTGTGTTGCAAGAACATATTGTTCAATGAAATGCCGCTGCCGAATATAACGCCGGTTAATCCAGCAACACCCTTTATATAGAAGGCGATGGCTGCGGCGAGTCCAACAAGTATCGCTATAAAAATCAGTTGTCTGCGCATAGCGTTGGTTTCATCGTCCCGTGCCGTATTGAAGTCACTTCAATAATAAAATTCTGACCTACCAAGGTACAGGAGTCGAGCACGGGCGCGAAGTATATAGACTCCACTACACAGGGTCAATGATGTACCTATAAACCCTGACTATTTAATAGTTTACTAATCAAGTGGGAAATTAAATCATCGAACAATTATTTGATGTGCCCAAGGATACCGTCAAGCTCATCTAGGCTATTATAATCAATCACTAGCTTACCTTTACCGCGAGCAGAATGTTGAATTTGAACCTTAGCACCCAATTTTTCGGATAGTTGCTCCTGAAAGCGTCGAATATCCGGATCTAGGTGGGTAGTTTTAGGCCGTGCTCGCTTCTCATTTTCTGTTTCGCGACGCACTATTTGCTCTGTTTCGCGCACTGAAAGGCCTTTTTCTGCCACTTTTATCGCGGCGGCTAACTGCGCTGCTCCACGAAGGCCTAATAACGCGCGGCCATGGCCCATTTCTAGCTCACCTTTAATCAACATTTGCTGCACTTGCTCGTTTAATTCTTGTAAACGCAACAAATTAGACACGGCTGCACGCGATCGACCCACTGCCTCAGCCGCTTGCTGGTGTGTCATATCAAATTCTTTCAATAATCGTTGTAAAGCGCGTGCTTCTTCAATCGGGTTAAGGTTTTCGCGCTGAATATTCTCAATAAGCGCAATCGCAACGGCGGCTGAATCAGGCACATCGCGTATAACGGCTGGAATTTCATGTAAACCTGCTAGCTGACTCGCGCGCCAGCGACGTTCACCGGCAATAATTTCATAGCGACCTTCACCAATAGGGCGCACCACAATTGGCTGTACCACGCCTTGTGCCCGAATGGAGTCAGCTAATTCCTGCAGGCTATCATTGTGCATATCGACACGTGGCTGGTATTTACCACGTTGCATCAAATCTACCGCCAGATGGCGTAATTCACTTTCAACTGCAGGCTCGTTATTCGACTTTGCAACCGCGGCGCTGCCTAATAAAGCATCTAGACCGCGACCTAATCCTCGTTTTTTTGCTGCCATGACGTTATTCAAAATCCCTAAATAAAACTTATCTCTAACCCGCCGCTTCTACGGCGACTTGTTGTTGCTGTTGTTCACGCCGCAATATTTCGCCCGCTAATGCTAAGTAAGCAATCGCGCCGCGTGAAGATTTATCATACATAATGACCGGCAGTCCGTGGCTTGGCGCCTCTGCAAGTCGAATATTTCTCGGTATTAATGTGCGGTAGACCTTGTCGCCAAAATGCGTGTTTAATTGGTTTGAGACATCGTTTGCCAGGCGGTTACGAGGGTCAAACATCGTCCTTAACAGCCCTTCGATTCTCAAAGATGGATTCACTGATGCACGCAGTGATTCAATTGTTTCAACCAATGCGGATAAACCTTCCAGTGCATAATACTCACACTGCATAGGAATAATGGCACCTTGTGCAGCCGTCAACGCATTCACTGTTAACATATTCAGCGAAGGCGGGCAGTCAATCAGAATGTAATCAAAATCATCAGTCACCTTTTCAAGGGCCTCGCGCAAACGGCGCTCGCGACCATCAACATTCATTAAGGCAACTTCCGCTGCGGTTAAATCACTATTACTCGGTACCACGGATAAATTTTGGGTTTCTGTTGTGACTAAGGCCTCAGCAATTGACGCTTCACCTAAAAGCACATCGCAGGCTGAAAGTTTAACGTCATGTTTATCGACACCACAACCCATGGTCGCATTACCTTGCGGATCAAGATCAATTAACAAAACACGACGTTTCGTTATAGCCAGAGACGCAGCCAAATTGACGCACGTAGTGGTCTTGCCAACGCCGCCTTTTTGATTAGTAATCGCGAAAATTCGAGCCATGGTGTTTTTTTAACACTCTGTTCATTTATTTATTATTTGGATTGTTCGCCGCGTCAGCTTGTTGCTTTTTTAATCAGCGGCCGACTAGTCTCTACCGTCTGTGCCGAACTTGCAAGATGATCTTTGCTTTATTTACGGGTTAATGTCACAAGATGACGTTCCGCATTTACGCTTGGAACTTCGAGTGATTCCGACTTTATCTGCCATTGATCTGGCAAGCTATTGATTTCCTGAGAGGGGAAACGCCCCTTCATTGCCAGTAACTGCCCCGACGTTATGCAAAGGTGCTCGGTGGCACTGACAAAATCTTGCATCGCTGTAAAAGCGCGCGAAATAATCGTGTCGAATAATTCTGTCGGTTGATAATCTTCAATGCGGCTTTGCACAACCTGTACATTTTTTAAGCCCAACTCACCAACGGCCTGTACCACAAAGCGAGTTCGCTTCATCGCGCTGTCGAGCAGCACAAATGTTTTATC
>Ga0316205_10001310_pt1 | contig 33085 bp, 41 predicted proteins | sample 3monthpyrite_MG_FD_204941 | JGI IMG/M metagenome (GOLD analysis project Ga0316205, IMG submission 204941) | Microbial mat bacterial communities from mineral coupon in-situ incubated in ocean water Damariscotta River, Maine, United States -... | ecosystem: Environmental > Aquatic > Marine >...
ATGGTGTCCGCGTCCAGGATGAATTTAAACAAATTGATGTGGGTTTCAACTGGTGGCCTCATCAGGATGTGGTCGTTAAAGTTGACTACATGGATCGTGAAAATGACACAACCAGCGATCGTGATGTAGATGGATTCAATGTTGGTATCGGTTATCAATTCTAAGTCAACCCATTAAAAATACTGTATTGTAAACAGCTCTCTGCTGGGTGCGCTGCGCCCAGCAGATATTTTTATTAGGAACTAACACATGATTCGTTTTTTTAGCCTGTTATTAATAAGTGTACTGGTGGCTAGCACTGCATTCGCGCGAGGTGTTTACCAACAACCTACTGACTTTATTAGTAACGTATTCACAGGCGCCATTCCAACGCCAAACCGGTTATGGCTGACAGGAACACGCAAACAAATTGCTAATGATATTCTTGGCCATCCACCCACCTCATTACGCTTACGTTATTGGGGACAAGGCTCACGTACAGCATGGATATTAAAAGAAATCGGTAAAGAAAAACCAATTACTGTTGGTATTGTTATTAATAACAACCGTATCGAACGTATTAAAGTGCTTATTTTTCTTGAAAGTCGAGGCTGGGAAGTGCGTCATGATTTTTTTACTGAACAATTTAACGGCCTTGGAATAAAAAATGGCCAAGAGCTAGACAAGCATATTGATGGAATTAGTGGTGCTACACTCTCCGTGCGCGCCCTCAAAAAGCTCTCACGATTAGCGCTGTATCTACATACTCAAACACCTTTCAGTCATGACACGCCATAAAAAAAGACCACTGATTCAACTTCGTTCACTTTATTTGTGGCACCGCTATGCTGGGATTTCTTCAGCACTGCTGCTTCTTATCTTAGCCATAAGCGGTCTATTACTGAATCACACTACCGACCTAAACCTGAACCGAAGTTTTGTTAATAGCGAATGGTTACTTGATTGGTATGAAATTGAACCACCACAACGTGCCCTCAGTTACGCAACTGAACAACACACTGTTACGTTAATCGAAGATAAATTATACCTAGATAAAAAACCCATCAATGGCCACTTTGAATCACTTGCTGGCGCTATCGAAGTACAAAACATAATTGTTATCGCTGTTGATGCGCAATTACTTTTGTTCACCACTGGCGGTGAACTCATTGAAAGGATCACTGAGGTAGATGGACGCCGTATTCTTATTGGTGCGATTGGAAAAATAGCGCAACAACCCGTTATTCAAACTGATGATTTCCTACTTACAGATATAGATTTTTCAACCTGGCAATCGGCATCTAAAAATGAAATTTTAAAGATTGGTTGGTCTTACCCAACAAGATTACCAAATAATTTAAGACGTACACTTGAACATGATTACCGATCCAATATTTTAACCCTTGAACGAATCATGCTCGATCTACACAGTGGCCGTATCCTTGGCAATAATGGTGTTTACCTGATGGATGCTGCAGCAATTATGTTGATCCTGCTCAGCTTGTCTGGAAGCTATATCTGGTTGCAGCAGCTGCTTAAACGCCGCCAACATAAAAAAGAACCGCGTAAATAATTAGTGGCTTATTTGGGTTTCTATCTGCCCGAGCTGGCGTTCTGCATCAACAAGATGGTGTCGCCAGTGGAACTCATAGCTATGCTGCCAATCTCTGGCTGCCTGTGATGGGTCTTTATCTAATATATGTAGGCCGTGTTTTAAATCAAAGTAAATATCGGTAATGTCATCGGCAAGTGTTCCCGATAATCGCTGTCCATCAATGCCATCATATTCGTAGTTGTAACCATTACGTTCACCCAACACATTATAAAGCTGGGTAAATAGTTCAAAGCGCACGTCGTAATCCGTGCTGTGCTCGTAGACACTCATGCTATCGGATACACCCAAACCACCCGCGGCTGCATGTAAGCGTGGCAACAAATCTGCCATTTCTTGTAACCATGTCTCCAGCTGACAATCTTCAAAGCGTTCCACTAAAGCGCAAAAGTTATTCGCTAATTGAGCCATTTGCTGCGTCATATTGGTATTCATGCATCTCATCCCTATTAAAACACTTGCCGGTCTTTAGAACCAAGTGTAGTCAAAAATTCACATTTTCCTACCCACCAGAGGCAAAAAATTGAATAAATAACTGAGTTTTTAGTGTGTTTTTTTGTCCGGCTGGGCTGTGAATTTTTTAAGATCATGAATAATTTCAGTAGCATGCTGACGAGCACTGACGCTGGCATAGTGTTTCGCAATTTTGCCTTGGGGATCAATAATAAATGTCTGGCGGCTTGAGTAACTACCGGTGCCAAAGCCACGCAGCACATTATATGACCGAGCCACCTCTTTTTTATCATCCGCTAACAATGAGAAGGGCAAATGATACTTCTCTGAGAACGCTTTATGAGACGCCACATCATCCAGACTCACGCCCATTACAACAGCGCCAAGGGCGCGAATCCTAAAATAATCATCGCGAAAATTACAGGCCTCGGTAGTACAGCCTGGCGTATCGTCTTTCGGGTAAAAATATAAAACTAGCCATTCACCTTGGTAATCTTTTAAGCGTTGCCGCTTATTATTTTGATCCATTAAATCAAATTCTGGCGCCTGGCTACCCACGACCGGCGTTGCCGCCGCATGTAAGGGCAACGTCATGTGAAGCGAACTCATCACTAAAAAACTTAAAACCACTAACTTCAATAAAAGCCCATCTGTTTGCTGTGACGACTTAAATGCAATGGCTTTATTGTTCATCATTAAATTTCGACCATCTCAAAATCATCTTTACCTGCACCACAATCAGGACATTTCCAATTCGGTGGTACATCTTCCCACTTGGTTCCTGCAGGAATACCGTCATTTGGCCAGCCCTTTTCTTCACTATAGACATAGCCACAAATCACACACAAATAAGTCTTCATTTTCTACTGTTTCCTTCAATATTCTAATCGGTATTCAATATAAAGTTTAAATTACATGCTACTCTAAACGCAATTATCACCCATCATATGACAATGCACGGCTATTGAAACTGAATTATGCGTAAACAGCAAGGCAACAACCCACCGGTAGTGATGTGCCTTTCCGGCCATGACCCCAGTGGTGGCGCGGGAATACAAGCCGACATTGAGGCAATTAATGCTAACCATGCGCGCGCTTGCACAGTCATTACTGCCTTAACCGTCCAAGACAGCCACGATGTGCAACAACTCATTCCTGTTGAATTAAATATTTTCCAAGCTGCCGCAGAAGCGGTGCTAAACGATATAAATGTGAGTGTCTTCAAAACAGGCTTAATCGCTAATACCGATGTCGTGCGCGCTATCGCTGAAATAGCGCGACAACAGCCAACGATACCTCTAGTTATTGATCCTGTTTTAGCCACAGGTTCAGGCACTCGACTTTCGAGTGATGACTTTATACAAGTTTTGCATGATGAGCTGTTACCACTTGCGACCATTGCGACCCCCAACTTACCTGAAGCACAACAACTCAGCGGTGAACAGAATCCCGATGCCTGTGCAGAAAAAATTCTCGCTACTGGCTGCCAATTTGTGCTGATCACAGGTACCCATGCCGAAACTAAAAATGTTATCAATACTCTGTACAGTCCAACTGAAAAGGTTGAGTTTACGGTCGAGCGCCTTACTGGTGAATACCATGGTTCCGGCTGCACTTTGGCCTCTAGCCTTGCCGCCCATCTTGCTCTTGGCCACAGCGTTAAAGCTGCAGTCACTAAAGCACTTGACTACACCTGGCAAACACTGAAACATGCGCAAGCAGTCGGCACCGGCCAATTGCTCCCTAACCGGTATTATTCTCATGACTAATTCAGACCCGCGCCTTTCAGGGCTCTACGTAATTACTGACGATAAACTCAGCAGTACTCACTTACTTGAGCATGTGCAACAAGCCATTGAAGGCGGCGCTCGAGTAGTGCAATACCGTAACAAAACAAATCAGGCCTCGATAAAAGAAATGACGGCGCGCGCTCTGCTTGAGTTATGTCGAGATCATCGCGTGCCACTGTTAATTAATGATGATGTAGAACTTGCTACCCGCATCGGCGCCGATGGCGTCCACCTTGGTCAAAGCGATACACGATTGAATGAAGCGCGTCAGCAACTAGGCGCAAGCGCTATTATTGGTATCACCTGCCACGCATCATTAGAGCTAGCCACACAAGCTGAGCGACAAGGTGCTAATTATATTGCCTTCGGTCGTTTTTTTGAGTCGCAAACGAAACCCGATGCGAGTACCGCTAAAATCGGTTTACTTGCTCAGGCAAGAAAAAATCTGTCTATTCCAATTTGCGCCATTGGCGGTATTACCCCTGACAATGCCATGTCACTCATTGATAATGGTGCTAATTTACTCGCTGTCATTCATGGTGTATTCGGCCAAGATAATATTCATGATGCCGCCCAGTCATATGCAAAACTGTGGCTTTGAACAGTGCATACTGCGTGTTACATCATGCAAAATGCAGTAAACAAATCACATAATACATTCCTGTATGCTAAAACCTCACTCGTCACATAATGGGGAATAATCATGATACGAACTGCTTTCACTCTTCTCTTATTGATTAGCTTTAGCTCACTTAGCCAAGCAAAAAATATTTTACCTGCCCCACAAAAAATCGCTGCGCACAGTTATGCCTGGATAGGTCCGTTGCCGGGACCTAGTGCAGAAAACAACGGTTACCGAATGAACCTAGGCTTTATTGTCGGCACCAAAGGTATCGTTGTTATCGATACCGGTTACACCGAAGCCATGGCAAATGAAATGTTAATGCATATTCGAAAGATCAGTAAGGCGCCTATTGTGGCGGCAATTAATACCAATTCTCAACCACATCGTTTTTTTGGCAATAATGTTTTCAAAAAGGCCGGTGCAAAAATAATTAGCACGGCTGAAGAAAAGCAGCGAATGAGTGCAAACCTAAACCAATATCAAGAGAGTATTGAACGCATTCTTAAATTAAAAAAAGGCAGTATAAAAAAACCTGTTCTCCCTGATACCCTTATTACGACACCAACCGAATTTAAACTAGGTGATGTTAGTGTCATGGTGCAGTCCCCAGGTGCATCACACACACCGGCTTCGCTATTTGCCCATGTCATTGAAGATAACATCATCTTCACCGGCGATATTGTATACGGCGAACGTTTACTTTCAGTACTACCTGATAGCAATATAAAGCAATGGATTGTGTCATTTCAAAAACTAGCGGCCTACAAAAATGCCACCATCGTGCCGGGGCATGGTAAAGCAGGTCCATTGAAAAACTTTGAATTTTCTACTCTCAGCTATTTACAACTTCTGCATAAGCACATGACGCAAAGTCTCAATGATGATTTAGAGGCACAAGAAGCAATTAATACCCTTAACCAAACTGCTTATAAAAAGCTTGTCAATTACGACATACTCTCAGGTCGGAATGCCAGCTGGGCTTTTCTCGAAGCAGAAAAAGCAGCCTTTGAATAAACTCGTTATAAGAACTTAAAATAATAATCGCAAAAGAGTAAAAGTCATTTATGGTTGGATGGAATCGACTCAGCTTTCGCTGAGTTTTGATTGCCAGCTTCTCATTTCATGCGCCCGCGCTCATAAATACCTCGCACAAGAAGATAACAAAAATGTTAATATATTCTCATTCATATTAAGACACTAACTAATTAACATTACCCTCTTGCATATAAAGATACTGCAAGCCGTAAGGAAGGATTTATGACTCGTTCACATGACTTATTTATTGCCGCCCAAAAGCATATTCCTGGCGGTGTAAACTCTCCCGTCCGCGCATTTAAAGGCGTTGGCGGCGATCCAGTCTTTTTCAAACGTGCCAATGGCGCTTACTTATTCGATGAAGATGATCGCCAATACATCGATTATGTTGCCTCATGGGGGCCTGCAATTCTTGGCCATGCGCACCCAGAGGTCATTAAAGAAGTGCAGGATGCTGCTGTCAACGGGCTCAGCTTTGGCGCACCCACCGCCATTGAAACTAAAATGGCCGATCTTCTTTGTCAGATAGTGCCATCGATGGACATGGTACGCATGGTAAGTTCAGGTACCGAAGCCACCATGAGTGCGATTCGCCTAGCCCGCGGCTACACAGGCCGAGACAAAATCGTAAAGTTTGAAGGCTGCTACCATGGTCATGCTGATTCACTATTAGTAAAGGCTGGCTCAGGCATGTTGACACTCGGCGTACCGACCTCGCCTGGTGTTCCCGCAGGTTTAGCCGATCACACTATCACGCTTACTTACAATGACATCACCGAAGTTAAACAAGTCTTCAGTGAAATCGGTGATCAAATTGCCTGCATCATTGTTGAACCTGTCGCCGGCAACATGAACTGTATTCCACCTGTGCCCGGTTTTCTTGAAGGACTACGCGAAGTTTGCGATGAGCACGGCAGCGTGCTCATCCTTGATGAAGTAATGACTGGTTTTCGTGTAGCACTCGGTGGCGCGCAAGGTCACTATGGCATTACACCCGATCTCACCACACTCGGCAAAGTGGTTGGTGGTGGTATGCCTGTCGGTGCCTTTGGTGGTAAAAAAGAAATTATGGAATACATTGCGCCGCTTGGCCCGGTCTACCAGGCAGGGACTCTCTCAGGAAATCCAATTGCGATGGCGGCAGGCCTTAAAACAATGCAGCTTGTTAGTCAGGCTGGTTTCTATGACGAGCTTTCAGCAAAAGTGGAACATCTTGTCAGTGGTATCATGACAGCAGCCAAAGACGCTGACATACCCATGACAGAGAATCATGTCGGCGGCATGTTTGGTCTGTTCTTCACCGATACACCACATGTTGTTAACTTTGCGCAGACCTCTGCATGCGATATCGAACGCTTCAAGAAATTTTATAATGGCATGCTTCAAGAAGGCATCTATCTTGCACCAAGTGCTTATGAAGCCGGTTTTGTTTCTGCTGCGCACACTGATGAAGACTTGGAAAACACCATTGAAGCTGCGGCAAGAGTCCTCGCAACACTATAAATTTAGGGTCAGAGTCAAAACTCCGCTAAGATTTTTACTCTGACCCTAAATTATTTACGCCAACACCATTCTCATAAACCAATTTGCCACCTTTCCAACCTGCGATACTCAAACAAATAAAACCGCTAATCGAAAATACTAAACTTAGAATTTGTTGGTACTCGATGGCTTTTTCACGCACCAATAACGCCACGATATAAAGCAACCAGGCACTCACTGCAAAAACCATATGGTTTATGACAAGTTCTTGTAGTCGTGTTTGGTTTTTTAGGCGCAGTAGTTCTAATAACCCACTTAACATTGCAGGTATAGCAAACACTACACCCACGGTGATAAGCACCGTGGCGTAGTGAAGCACTTCCTCACCAAATTGTAGGCTGGCCAGATCGGCCAACGTACCCAAAGACCAACATGCAATAGGAAAATGCACCAAGGCCGGATGTAGTGGGTGAGCCATGTTTAAAGTTCAAATACGATACTAGCTAGGGTTAAGAAACCCAAAACAGCGACCCCAGCATGCACACCTACAATGGCTTTACTCGGTAATTTTTTCTTGAGATGCACCGATGCTAAATAGAACCCACCCAGCGCAGCAATAACCAACAAGGCAAAGGCTGCCGTCAACCGTGACGTGCCATTACCTTCCAACAAAACCATCAGCAACATAACCAAACCCGCTGCGCCTAACAATGCATGGATAATTGAAACAAGCCACGGTGGCTGTTGACCCATCAAGATTTTTGATGCCAAAACCAAACCACCAACAGCGGCGATTGCAAAGATAATAAGTGCATAAGTCAGCATAGGAATTCCCCTTTATTGTTATAAAAAAATGACTATGCCTAACTTCTATAACTTATGCAATAAATTTATGTCATAAGTGTGATATGAGTCAAATATGCTATAATCATTGGGATGTCAGCCCTTTCCACTTTTAGCCAGCGCCAGCAAACACTGTTACGGTCCTTATTACAGCACCGTGAAGGGCTTACGGTGAGCGATTTAACCCATAAGTTGAGCATTTCACGTAACGCCGTTAACCAGCACCTCAACAGCCTTGATTGCGCCGGTTTTATTGATAACGCCATGTCGAGCAGCACTGGTGGCCGCCCAAGCAAAGTCTATATGCTCTCTGCAAAAGGCCTAGAGCTATTTCCTCGGCACTACGCATTATTTTCTAGTTTGCTTATACAATGGATAAAACAAAAATTGGGGGAAGCCGAGCTAGAAATTTGCATGAAAGAGTTGGGTGCACTCGTTGCTGAAGAATTCCGTCCACAGGTACAAAAACACACAACCCAAACAGATCAAATGACCGAAGTTGCCAACATCATGCAAGAATTAGGGTATGAAGCCCGTATTGAAACAGACACCAAGGATGTTTCAGAAATCATTGCGAGTAACTGCGTCTTTCATCAGCTGGCTAAAGACAGTCAAGAAATCTGTAAGCTCGACACCAGTTTAATGTCACACTTGCTTGAAGCCGATATTGAACACCGTGAATGCATCATCAAAGGTGGGCGCTGTTGCCGCTTTAGAATTGCCTAATCACGTTGCTCTGCTAGCCAAATTCTCCATCCACATTTATATAATCAGCAAAATGACTACGTCTTCTGCATAGTCAAAATCCACAAAAATTGAAACATAAAAATCTAGCTTGGCGTATTATCGGTTAATAATAATGACAACTGTCTATTTTGTGTCAGCCTTAAAACGCCATGAAAAGTTTTTACTCTGACCCTAAATTATTAAGCTGATGGGATCCGTTGCATGAATAATAATATTTATCGCGTTCTTGCAACGCAGTTCCTGACGGCCTTTGCTGACAACGCCGTGTTATTTACGGCGATCACCATGGTCTTAAACCAATCTAATCCGGCTGAATGGTACATCCCTGCCTTACAAGCTTCTTTTCTGGTTGCCTTTGTCATGCTCGCCCCTTGGGTAGGGCAATTTGCGGATGCGCGTCCTAAATCGCACGTTCTGTTTGGTGCTAATATTATTAAGGCAACCGGTGTTGGTTTATTATTTCTACAGGTTGAGCCTTTAATTGCTTATGCCGTTGTCGGCTTAGGTGCCGCTACATACAGCCCAGCAAAATACGGTATTTTGCCTGAGTTAACGGACGAAGAATCTTTAGTCAAAGCTAATGGCTGGGTCGAAGGTTCAACCATTGTCGCCATTCTCAGCGGGACAGTTGTCGGCGCGATATTAGCCGAATACTCTATCTCGATAGCACTTTTTAGTATCATCGTTTTGTACATGACTTCAGCAATGATTGCCCTATTCATTAAGCATTCAACAATCACTAACGCTAAAGCCGCTAATGCTTTACCCAAATTTTTTAAACAAATGCGCAGCTTAATCAGCACACCACGGGCGCGTTACTCATTGCTCGGTGCCAGTTTATTCTGGGCAGCCGCAAACGTATTACGCATCCTACTGATTGCTTGGGCACCTGTTGTGCTACTTTTAGATGCAACCAGTGACATTGCCATGTTGACTGTTTTTATCGCTATCGGTATCGCCTTTGGCTCAATACTCGTGCCTAGGCTTATTCCAATTGAGCACTTGCGCCGTACCCGCCTTGCTTCCTATGCAATGGGGCTCGTGGTCTTTGGTCTATCAACCGTTGATAACATTTGGGGCGTACGCATTGCTCTGTTCTTAGCAGGGACCTGTGGCGGCTTATTTGTTGTGCCCATTAATGCTGCACTTCAGGAAATTGGTCACAAAACTATTGGCAGTGGTGGCGCCGTCGCAATACAAAACTTTTTTCAAAACTTTGCCATGTTAATCGCATCAGGTATTTATGCGCTGCTAGCGGGTATGAGCATAAGCCCGATCACGATTATGCAATGGTTGGGCTTAATCGTAGTGCTTGCGACCATTATGATTTCGCGGCACTTGCCTGACGATGAAGATCAGGCCACTAACGAATAAACACACAGACTTTATTTTCTAACCATATTTTCCATCAATACGTGGCTTAATCAGCATCGAGGCATAGACGAAGACAAATTCTGCAAAGGCGAGAATCCAGAGAATTTGTGACGTAAAAATCCAAGTTGAAGTATTACCGGGTAACAATAGTGGCATCAATACTCGTGCGACGCTGCCTAGCAACAGGAGTATAAACATTGTCGAAACGGCCTTTGGTGGGTTGAATACATCTCGACCGCTATGCCCTAGTGCAACACGCGCCATCATGCCAATGGTGATTGTGCCAATAGCACCATACGCGAACGCGTGAACAGACAACATTTGATCAATTTCAAACCAACCTGACAGTGCCCGCAAAACAAAACCGATGACGATCCACATATAACCTAAATACAAAACCCAGACTAACGGTTTTTTCCAAATGCCTTTCGTATACCATCCCCACAAGCGAATACCATGCAACACAGCAAGTAGTGCTGCGAGTATCGTTGCCCACTGCGGGATCACTATAAATACTTCAAATATAATGAAGCCGAGCATGAGGAATAAGCTACTTAGATCTAACCAACGGTAATTCTTTATTGTTACCGACGCATCGACACCCTTTTCAATAAAGAAAGGAATCACGCGTCGCCCCATGAGCATCATCAATGAAAGAATGATGTATAGACCGGTGTAAATACCCAGCTGAATGCCGTTATCCAGCAGATTAAACACACCAAGGTAAAACAGGACATTGCCTGCCAGCAACAACAGCACTTTGCTCCAGATGGCTAGGTGCTTCCATTGGCGAACTTGCATAATTGGGACTAAAACCGCCACAGCTAAGCCTAAGTTAAAGATAATATCGAGGCTCGCCATGATTGGCATCGCCTGAGGGTGATCAATAAAAGGCATTGCGCGCGCAGCTAGCCAAAGCAGTGACAATATCAAAAGAGGCAGGCCACTCAGGGTTTGCTTACCCGTCCAGTTACCAACGGCCGTCAGTAAAAACCCAGCAATCACTGCTACGGTGTAGCCGTAAAGCATTTCATGAGCATGCCACTGAAAGACGGTTAATTCACTGGTTGCCAGCCAACCACCATAGCTCAAAATCCATAACCACAGCGCCACTACAATGACTGAAAATAATGTACCCAGTAAGAAAAAAGGACGAAACCCAAGGTGCAGCAAACTAATCCGATATGATCCTTTTTCTTCAATTTGCATAAACGGGTACTCCAAGATAAATCTAATTAATGCTAGAATCATCTCACGCTAACACTGACTTATACAACACGGAACGATTGAACGATTATGCTTATTGTTATCTCACCTGCTAAAAAACTTGATTATGAAACACCTTCTAAAACCAGCGTTTTCACCACGCCGGATTATATGAGTGATTCCAAACGCCTTATTCAACGCTTACGCGATTTTTCTGCATTGGATCTGGCTGAGTTAATGAAGCTCAGTATGAAACTTGCTGAACTCAATTTTGATCGTTACGAAGCATGGAAACCAACGTGTACCGAAAAAAATGCCAAACAAGCGATCTTGGCCTTTCAAGGTGATGTCTACCAAGGCTTAGATGCAGCTTCATTTTCTGCGGCTGATTTCAAATTTGCACAACAGCATTTACATATTCTTTCTGGACTTTACGGCCTATTACGTCCATTGGACTTAATGCAACCTTACCGCTTGGAAATGGGTACCCGACTTGAAACTGACCGTGGCAAAAATCTCTATGAGTTCTGGGGCAGTACCATCACCGAAGGTTTGAACAAGCAACTTAAAAAACTTAAAACCGACACCCTAATTAACCTTGCCTCAAACGAATATTTTAAATCAGTCAAAACCAAAGAACTTGATGCAAACATTATCACGCCTGCTTTTAAGGAATTTAAAAATGGTGACTACAAGATGATTGGCATTTATGCCAAACGCGCACGTGGTCTAATGAGTCGTTACATTATTAAAAATAAGCTCAACGATCCTGAAGCACTAAAAGAATTTGATGAAGAAGGTTACCGATTCAGTTCTAAACTCAGCAAAGGCAATAACTGGGTCTTTACCCGTAGGCAATAATCAACATGAGTGAGAAACCTTCCTACCCGGGCAATACCATTATGGTCAGGCCGAATGGCCCGTTGATTTGCAGCAGTGAAAAAAATGTCATTGTTCAGGATACTGACGATAATGTTATTGCTAAAGAAAAAGAACTGGCATTGTGTCGATGCGGCCATTCCAATAATAAGCCTTTTTGCGATGGCAGCCATAAGCAATTAGCAACTGATACAGAACAAGAGTTCAATGACGAACGTACCGAAGCATTAAACTCACACGCTGGCGAGCTAATCATCACTGTTAAACCCAATGCAATGCTACTTATAAAAAGTCCTGTAACTATTTTTAGTCGCAGTGGCTTATCCGTGACCACCCGCAACAAAGCCGCCTTATGTCGCTGCGGCGAATCTGACAATAAGCCTTTTTGTGACCGCAGCCATTCTCAATGCGGCTTTAAGGGCTAATGCCTCGCATGCAATCATCGACGAACAACATCGCCGCTCAATTTCCAACCGAAGCTTTAAGGCTGCGTTTGTTTCTTATCGCTATTGGTTTATGTCTTGGTATTGGCTTATTCTCACCGATTATCACGCTTGAGAAATTTTATTTTTTTAATAACACTGTTTCTATCACTAGCGGCCTACTTGAGCTCATTAGAGAAGAACAATTTTTGCTCTTCGTGATTATTTTTTTATTCAGTGTTGCATTACCTATTCTAAAATTATTATTACTCAATAAACTGTTATCACCTTCCATAAATTCTGATAACAAATTCAAGAAACACCTCATGTGGATGCATCAATACGGTAAGTGGTCAATGTTGGATGTGTTTGTGGTGGCGGTCTTAATTGCGACCGTTAAGCTGAGCGCTGTAGCCAATGTGCAATTACATTATGGTCTGTATTTATTCGCCATCGCGGTGATACTGACAATGTTCATCACCGCACGCGTGGTTAAGTTAAGTGATCTTATTTTAGAAAAATAGCTTAACTGTGTTCCATCTCTAAAATCATTGCATTAAGACGCTCGAGTCGCTCAATAGGATCAGTTAATTGTAGGAAGTATTGTTTTTGTACTAAGGCAATCGGTAACAACTCTGCCAAACGATAACCGACCCAACTTGCATCATCATAAAATTTTGGCAGTGTTGTGTAAGGGTGGCCAATTTGCGTTAGCATTTCTTCAGCCATCCCTGCAAGCGGCTGAAAACGCTTCGGTAACATCTCAGAATGTTCATTGGGTAACATTTCAACTTCAGCAATGCAAAGTCGATTCGCATCAAGGTGCTTTGATATTATTTTAAACCGTTGCTGGCCACGAACGGTGACACCTAATAAGCCTTCTGGTAACTGTTGCCAATAACTTATATTGCCAAAGGTTCCGTATTCGTAATGTTCTACGTGCGCATCTGTTTCATTGCCTTCACTAATAAGACAAATACCAAAACCCGTATCATTCTTTAAGCAATCACTTACCATGCTCAAATATCGCGGTTCGAATATTCGTAACGCTAATGCACCACCCGGATATAAAACCGTGTGCAAGGGGAATATCGGAATTTGTCTGATGTCTTGCGTCATAAGATTCCTAACTCATCAAAACTAATCACCCCATGCTGGCAATAAATCGTGTTTAATACCAAGCTGTTCTAATATACGCGTCACAATAAAATCAACAATATCATCAATGGACTTAGGGTTCTGATAAAACCCTGGCGTCGCAGGCAACATCACCACACCTAATCGCGCAAGCTTTAGCATATTCTCAAGATGAATTGCTGACAATGGGGTTTCGCGCACGACCATGATTAATTTACGCTGCTCTTTAATTACCACATCGGCCGCTCGTTCAATCAAATTATTGCTACTACCACAAGCTATCGCTGACAATGTCCCTGTTGTGCATGGACAAACAACCATTGCATCTGGTGCACCACTGCCGCTTGCGACCGGTGCTAACCACTGATCTTTTGCAAACACTTGAATTTGATCTGGCTTAGCATCATAACGCTCCGTGAACCATGCTTGCATAGCATCTGTACGGCTTGGAATATTGAGATCGGTTTCCATCGACAACACAACCTGCCCTGCCTGTGAAACCATGATATAAAGTTTTGCACCAGAGGCAATTAAACATTCAATCAAGCGCAAGGCATACGGCGCACCAGAAGCGCCGGTAATCGCGATTGCAAATGTTTTGTCTGAGCTAGATATATTCATTGAGTTAACCGCATTGATAGAAGCTAGCCTATCATAATCCTTTTAATAAGCGTTCGTGAACCCCACCAAATGCACCGTTGCTCATGACCACAATATCATCATCAGGGCTCGCTACTTCCAACACCGCAGCTAACAGTTCATCTACCGTATCAAAGCTTGCCGCGTTGGCGCCCAATGCATCTACTACACCATCGAGTGACCAATCAATATCATTGGGTGTCAGTAAAAATACTTGATCGGCTTCGTGTAATGAGTCTGCTAGGCTTGCTTTGTGAACCCCCATCCGCATCGTGTTTGAGCGTGGTTCCAATACAGCCAGCAAACGGCCGGATCGGCGTAGGCACTGCTTAGCCCCCTGTAGCGTGGTCGCTATCGCCGTGGGATGGTGAGCAAAGTCATCAAATACACGTACGCCACTTACCTCACCACGCAATTCCATGCGCCGTTTCACCCCTTTAAATCCACTCAGTGCTTTTATCGCTTCTGCCGCGGGCACACCGGCATGCCTAGCGGCTGCAATAGCGGCTAAGGCATTATTGGCATTATGCTTCCCGGCGTGTTGCCACTGTAATGAACCAGCCAATTTTTGATCAATACTAATATCAAAACGATCATACGCCGGCGTTACTGAAACACATTGCCAACTGACTTTATTATCTGCTGAAAATGTTTCCGTCGCTGTCCAGCAACCCATCGCCAACATCTCATCAATTGCAGGCACTGCTACGGGGTGAATGACCAAACCATTACTCGGTACGATTCTAATTAAATGATGAAATTGTTTTTGAATAGCCGCTAAGTCGTCAAAAATATCAGCGTGGTCAAATTCAAGGTTATTCACGATTAAGGTGCGCGGTTTGTAATGTATAAACTTAGAACGTTTATCAAAAAACGCCGTGTCGTATTCATCCGCCTCCACAACAAAAAATGGCGCATTGCCTAATCGCGCTGAAATACCGAAGTCTTCAGCGACCCCGCCTATCAAAAAGCCGGGGGCTAAACCACACTGATCGAGTATCTGAGCTAACATGCTCGCCGTCGTGGTTTTACCGTGCGTGCCGGCGACCGCCAATACCCAGCGATCTTTTAAAACATGTTCCGATAAAAATTGTGGGCCTGAGATATAAGCTAGGTTTCGATCTAACACATATTCAACGGCCGGGTTGCCACGTGACATGGCATTACCTATTACCACTAAGTCAGGCGCGGGTTCCAGCGCATCGGCACTGTAACCTTCGTGCAGCTGAATGCCTGCCTGTTCAAGTTGTGTGCTCATGGGTGGATAAACGCCAGCATCTGAACCGCTCACCTCATAGCCAAGCTCGCGCGCTAATAACGCTAAGCCCCCCATGAACGTGCCACAAATACCGAGAATATGAATATGCATCATCGTTACACTGTAAAAACCAAGTTAGCTAACATCAAGAACAGCACCACATAGCCTACGCTCACTATAAAACCATAACCAAAGCGAATCTCGAAACTATGGCGAATGATGTGTGCAAATACAGTTATGCTCCAAAACAATGTCAACAAGACCATCTGAAAAGCAATTGGCGATGATTCACCATCTAACTGTGCGGCAAGACGTGTATATTCAAATGGCATCATCACAAAATCAAGAATAATGCCGGTACCCATCGCCGCAATGACGGTTTGCCTAAAGCGTGCTAATTTATTGCGTAACTTTAAGCCAATGTACAAAAAGGCCGTAAGAAACACCGCGCCAAATAACGATATTGCCAACGACTGGCTAAAGCCCTTCATTGGCAAATACATAATTGTACCTACGACCACTCCTAACACCACGATTAAACGCAGCAAAAAAAGCGAAGACGGCAAATCTTGCGGACCAGCGCGTAAAATACAAATATCAAAAAAACGAAAAATCAGTGCTTGCATGCACCAAGCTTAACCGTTGCCGAGATACTTCTCCAGCGCCAGCACGTAGTCAAAGCCCCTCCACCACTGTTATGCTGTCCGTTATGAGTACAAATAATCAGTTAGAAATACAATACATCGATAGTAAAGACGCATTAATTAACTTTTGTGACGCTATAAAAAGCAGTGAATGGCTCGCCATTGATACTGAATTTGTCCGTGAAAAAACCTACTATTCGCAACTCTGTTTAATTCAAATCAGTAACGGTGAGCAGCTTGCCTGTGTCGACCCTATCGCGCTTGATGATATTGACCCCTTACTCGAAATACTCTACGACCAGAGTATTACCAAAGTATTTCATGCAGCCTCACAGGACTTAGAAATCTTTGCCAATATGCGTAATGCATTGCCTGCGCCTTTATTTGATACACAAATGGCTGCTGCGCTACTTGGCCATGGAAATCAAATTAGTTATGCCGCCTTAGTCCAAGCCTACTTCGACATTGAACTGGATAAATCTCACAGCCGTACCGACTGGTCGCGCCGGCCATTAAGTGAGGCACAAATTCAATATGCCGCTGACGATGTGCTGTATCTTGGTAAACTTTACGGACTGCTTCGCGAAAAACTCAGTGAAATGGGACGTCAAAACTGGCTTGATGAAGATTTTGTACAGCTGGCTAACATCGAACGCTACCAAGTCAACGCTGATGATGCCTGGCAACAAGTACGAGGCCTCGATAAATTAGCCGGCAGTAAACTCGTTTTTGTACAAGCACTGGCTCGCTGGCGTGAGCAATATGCACAAAAAACCAATAAGCCAAAACGCTGGGTCATCAAAGACGATATTTTACTGGCCATGGCCGATGGCCCCGCAAAAAATAACGAAGATCTGGATGCTGCCGGCCTAACCAGTAAAACCCGTGACCGCCATGGTGCCGACTGGCTAAAGTTACTTGATGATGCGGACAATATTCCCGTAGACCAACACCCCATTAGGAAAAGTTTTGAACGCCTAACCAATGAACAACGCAAGCTTGGTAAAAAACTCATGAAAGCTCTGCAAACAATCGGCGAAGAACACCAAATTGACCCCGGCCTTATCGCAACACGCAAAACGGTTAATCAATTAGTCGCCGGAGAGCGAGATTTACCGGTATTAACAGACTGGCGCAACGATCTTGCAGGCAAAAAATTGTTAGCTATAATCGATAAAAATACTGAATAAGATTATTTTTAAAGGCTTTTTTATGGCAATGAATCGTTACAAAGCATCAGCCACCCATTTCACCATCAGTGCAATGGTTATTGCAGTTTTCTTCGCTATCGTATTTTTTGTCTGGTACCCGATGCCTTATTTCTATATTGAAGGTACTCTTGATGTCATTATTGTTCTTGTCGGTGTTGATGTAGTACTTGGTCCGTTACTAACACTTATTGTATTTAAACCCAATAAACCTAGCCTAAAATTTGACCTGAGCGTGATCGCTTTAATTCAGATATCGGCCTTGCTCTATGGTGCGAACACAATCTATTCCGAGCGCCCATATTTTGTAGCTTTTGCTGTCGATCGTTTCATTATCGTACATGCAACCGACGTGAAAAAAATGGATTTATCACTCATTAATCCGAAAATTAATTATCACCAGCTTGGTCCAAGTTATGTTTATGCTGAGAATCCAACTGATCCGGCCGTCAAGTCCAAAATTCTTGAAGGAGTCTTGGCGGGAGGTCCAGACATTGATCATCAGCCTGAATTGTATCGAGATTTCAAAACATCGATACCTCAATCCTTTAGTCGAAGCTTAGAGCTTGATAAATTGGCAAAGCAATATCCTGGTAACCAAACTATTATTGATGCTTTTCGAAAAAAACACCCTAATGCGGAATCATTTGCCTTATACCCATTAGCCGGCAAACATAGCGACGTCGTCTTGGTGCTAGACAAAACCAATGCTGAGATTATAGATTACATAGATATCAATCCTTGGAACGTGCTAAAACAAACAGCACCTCACCAACCCGAGCAAGTAGACTTAGAAGAGATGCTCAAGTTCAAGGCTCCCGATGAAAATAGCCCTCTTAAAGGACTGCCTGGAGCGCCTTTCAGTAATGATTAAAATTAGCATGTGAATATACAACGAGCGTGAATTTAACTTGAAAGTTCTCTAAACGTTCTCTACACTGAATGACATGCTATCTCCCCGCCTACAGGATACTTACCGGTTTATTCGCGACTATATCGCGCAATACGACCATGCGCCGTTACTCAGTGAAATTGCCCTAGGCATAGGTATTAGTTCCAAAGGCGTTGTACATCGCTACCTACAATCGCTTGTAAGTAAGGGCTTGCTTACTATAGAGCCCTCTAAACACAGGGGTATCTCCCTAACATCTAAAGTATTGTCGGGCAGCACACCGCCACGGTATCGATTACCCTTACTCGGGCGAATTGCTGCGGGTCTGCCTATTGAAGCGATTCCCAATCACGATGAAATCGATCTCAGTGAGTTCTTTATTGGTGAGAATCGCTTCGTTCTAAAGGTGCAAGGCGACTCGATGATTGATGCCGGCATCCTTGATGGTGACATGGTCGTCATTGAAAAAACTGACCAAGCCCATGACAACGAAATCGTTGTCGCATTAATTGATAATGAATCTGCAACACTCAAAACGCTGTGTAATAACCACGATGGCTCAATTACCCTGATACCTTCAAACGCTAATATGGAAACTATGATCTATTCTGCCAATCGGGTTGCCATTCAAGGTGTTGTTGTCGGTCAATTACGCAGTTACCGCTAAGCAAACATCATGACTGATGAATACTGCCCTGTGCTCTGGCCGCGCGCGATTATTCACATTGATATGAATGCTTTTTTTGCATCGGTTGAGCAACGCGATTTTCCTGAATTACGCGGCCTACCCGTTGCGGTGACCAACGGTGATCGGGGCAGTTGTATTATTACGAGCTCTTATGAAGCGCGCGCCTTTGGTATTAAAACAGGCATGCGACTACAAGAAGCAAAAAAACTCTGCCCTAACATTATTCAACGCCCTGCTCGACCTAAGGTCTATGCGGCAGTTTCAACATGCATCATGATGACACTGCAAGATATCAGTCCGGATATTGAAGTATTTTCGGTTGATGAAGCGTTTATTGATGTCACCCATTGCCAACGCCTACACGGCACGCCCGTACGCATGGCAACCATCATGAAGCAAAAAATCTTTGCTGCCTCAGGCATCAATAGTTCGGCCGGCGTTGCCGGTGATAAAACCACCGCCAAGTTTGCGGCAAAGCTACAAAAACCTGATGGGCTCACCGTTATTCCGCCCTGGGAAGCACGACAACGTCTCGCCAACGAACCTGTTACCGCGCTATGTGGTATTGCTGATGGCATTGGCAATTTTCTAGCCCAATATGGCGCTTATCGCTGCGGGGAAGTCGGTAAACTCCCCATTGGTATACTTGCGCGCCGTTTTGGCAATCTGGGTAGGCGTATTTGGTTGATGTGTCAGGGCGAAGATCCTGACAACATACACACGGATATTCCTGCACCAAAATCCTTGGGGCATGGCAAAGTTGTACCACCCAATACACGGGATGATGAAGTGCTACTTACTTATTTTCGACACATGAGCGAAAAAGTAGCCAGCCGATTACGTCGCCACGACATGCAGGCACAACATTTTTACATTGGGATAAAAATCAGCGAAGGCTGGCTGTCTTTAAAGCTACGTTTAGCGCATCCAGATAATGACGCCAATGCTATTTTTAATCTATGTCGTTACCTAATGCTCAATCGTTGGCAACAGCAAGGGGCTTTTCAAATCCAAGTCACCGCACTCGATCCTCAGCCGGCTAATCAACAGCTTGAATTATTTATACCTCAGCGAGAAGAACAACAGATACGCAATACTGTCATGGATGCCATTAACCAACGTTTCGGCGAACTAACACTGGCTCCAGCGAGATTGCTAAACAAATCAGACATGCCTGACGTCATCGCCCCCGCTTGGAAACCGCACGGCCACCGACAAACCATCAATAATTAGGGTCAGAGTCAAAACTCTAAAAAATCTGAGTTTTGACTCTGACCCTAAATAGAAAAGGCCTCGGTGAGTAGTCATCACCGAGGCCTTGGTTGTCTTAATTAAGCTTTATGGGCGAATGTAAGAATAACCTTTTTCTTGTAATTCCATGATACGGACTACACCGGCAGAAACGACAACAACACCTTCTGATAATTTAGGCGTTTTACCTTTTTTCTTGGTGACTTTCTTGATTGTGTTGCCACATGCGCTAAAAGTAACGCCTTGTACTGCTAAGCTCTGAACGCGATTTGAGTATTTGCTTTTCTTTGTCAACATGCTCAAACCAGGACCGTAAGCAACAATTTCAACTGCAACGTTATCAACACCGTATGCTTTTTGAACATTAACTGCATTGTTCATAGCGATTTTTTGAGTCAAGGCGTCACTGCTGCTGACTTGGATAACCAGCTTGTGTTTAGGACCAAAGTCATCGTTTGCTGCTTCAGTCGTGCTACAAGCCGTTAAACCCAACATTGAAAAAACAAGTGCGAAAATACCTAACAGCTTAATTACGTTCTTTTTCATTGTGCTTTACCTCAGATAATTAGAATAATTGTCTAGGTAAGACGCAATGGTAACGGTATTTATTCCATCGATTTAAACTGGATCGTCATAAAAAGCACTTTTAGCTATTTTTTCTTCTTCGCTACTTTTTTCTTCGTTACTTTCTTTTTCGCAACTATTTTTTTCTTTGCTGCCGCTTTTTTAGCCGTTGGTTTTTTCTTAGTTGCTGCTTTTTTAGTGACTGGTTTTTTCTTGGCCGCTGCTTTAGTTACTTTTTTCTTAATATCTTTAACCGCTTTAGTTACTTTTTTCTTGATCGCTTTGGCTTCTTTTTTCAGTACTTTGGTTTCTTTTTTAACGGCCTTGGTTACTTTTTTCTTGATCGTTTTGGCTTCTTTTTTAAGTACTTTGGTTTCTTTTTTAACGGCCTTGGTTACTTTTTTCTTGATCGCTTTGGCTTCTTTTTTAAGAACTTTGGCTTCTTTCTTCGCGGCCTTAGATACCTTTTTACCTAATTTTTCAGCTTCCTTAGTGACCTTCTTTTCCGCTTTTTTGAGTGCTGCATCAGCAGGTTCCATCACATCTTTATTAACACTACTTAGCGCGTTTTGCAGTGACTCCAATACCTTGCGTTCAAGATCGTCAAAGGTAATGTCACCCTTACTCAATTTTTCCAGTTCAGCTTGCAAGGATTCTTCTGATGGTAATGTTTTAAGTTCTTTGCTTATCGCGGCAGCGATATCATTAATTTCGCCAACGCCTTGAATCTTACGCAACTTATCTTGATCTTTATAATAGTTAAACAGCGGTTTTGTCGCCGCTTCAAAAATACGCAAACGATTGCCAATAGTTTCTTCATTGTCATCAGTACGCTGACGTAAATCACCACCACACTGATCACAACGATCAAATAACTTTGACGGTTCTGTATACAAATTGTACATCTGCCCGCAAGAACCACATGTCTGACGTCCGGTTAAACGTTGAATTAAAGCATCAACACCAACGTCAATAAGCATGGCGCCATGTAATGGCTGGCGTAAATCATTCAGAATGACATCAAGCTCTTCAGCTTGAAAAACATTGCGAGGGAAACCGCTTAGGATAAAACCATTTTCAACGTCTTCGGCTTTAAGGTGTTCACGCAAGAGGCCTAATACCACTTCATCGGGGACTAGCTGGCCACCATCCATGTAGGGTTTGGCCTGCTTACCCAAAGCATTGCCTTCCTCGACCGCGGCGCGTAACAAATCACCAATGGAAATAAGCACCATTCCGTATTGCTTGGCCAATAATTTAGCTTGAGTACCTTTTCCCGAACCCGGGGCACCTAGTAGCACGACCCTCATAACGACATCCCGTTTATATAGTAAGTCTTTGTTAGTATTATAATATTTACCATTATAGCGCTTTTTGACGACCCAGCGATAGGGTAAATCCCTATGATCTACGTCTGCTTTATATATAAACCTACTCTGCTGGAGATAGCTAAGTCAACGAACTGCCATGCATTTTTCGTTTATTTGCAGTATGCTTGCTCGCCGCTGGTAACTAAACCAGCAAAATAACGAAGCTACGAAAGACAAATTGAACGCATAGACTCATGAGCAAACCAATTCCAGATTACACCGAAAGCCAAGTTTGGACGCTTGCCGAAAGCCTCAAAGAACGCTTTCTCAAAGACATTGATATCCAGTTAATCGATAGTGAAATTCGTCTTAATTCGCAAGATGATGAATTAACCAATGTTCCAGGTCTGTACTGGGAAGCTGACGATTGCCATTTCCTGATTTTAAAAACAGGCCTGAGTAAATACCGTTGCCAATTTTTTTACCAAGCTGATCAGCAATATGGCACTGATATTGATGAGTACAATGAATTTGCCGATTGCATTATGTCTTTATTACAAGTGCAAGCTGAGTACGATTTAATACACAAACAAGAAACCGACGCGGCTGCGAAAGTTCAGCTGAGTCTTTAAACAGAATTTTTAACCTTTAATGTACTGTCACTATTTTTTATTAGGGAGAACCTGAAATGGCTACAAAGAAAACTGCCACTAAGAAAAAAGCTGCTGCTAAACCAATGAACGCGTTTTATGCGCAATCAGGTGGTGTAACAGCGGTTATTAACGCCTCTGCATGTGGTGTGATTGAAACTGCTCGAAAAAACAAAACTAAAATTGGCAAAGTCTACGCCGGCCGTAACGGCATCATTGGCGCGTTGACTGAAGATCTTATCGATACCAGCAAAGAATCAACGGCTGGGATTAAAGCGCTTCGCCACACACCTTCTGGTGCTTTTGGTTCTTGTCGTTTCAAGCTAAAGAGCCTCGAAGCTAACGCGCGTGAATACGAACGTTTAATCGAAGTTTTTAAAGCACACAACATCGGCTTCTTCTTCTACAACGGCGGTGGTGATTCTGCAGATACTTGTTACAAAATTTCTCAGTTATCTGAAAAAATGGGTTACCCAATCCAAGCGATTCACGTACCAAAAACTGTTGATAACGATCTGCCAATTACTGATAACTGCCCAGGTTTTGGTTCAGTTGCTAAATACATTGCTGTTTCAACACGCGAAGCGAGCTTTGACGTTGCTTCAATGTGCAAGACATCAACCAAGGTGTTCATTGTTGAAGTAATGGGTCGCCATGCTGGCTGGATTGCTGCTGCTGGTGGTCTTGCCTCGACTGAAGACACTCCGATTCCGATCGTTATCCTGTTCCCAGAAGTCGAATTCAACGAGAAAAAATTCCTTGCCAAGGTCGATGCCATGGTGAAGAAACACGGTTACTGTTCTGTTGTGGTTTCTGAAGGTGTTCACTACAAGAATGGTAAGTTCCTTGCTGAAAGCGGCCTAAAGGACAACTTTGGCCACGCCCAGCTCGGTGGTGCTGCAACCGTTATTTCTGGCATGGTTCAAAAAGGCCTAGGTCTGAAGAATCACTGGGCGGTTGCTGATTACCTGCAACGTGCAGCACGTCATATCGCATCTAAAACTGATGTCGACATGGCCTACGCAATGGGTAAAGCAGCAGTACAGTTTGCATTGAAGGGTCACAACTCAATCATGCCAACCGTTGAACGTATCTCGAACAAACCTTTCAAATGGAAAGTGGGCATGGCCGACCTTGCTAAGGTTGCCAATGTAGAGAAGATGATGCCTAACAACTTCATCACCAAAGACGGCTACGGCATTACTAAAAAATGTCGTGAATACCTTGAGCCACTTATCAAAGGCGAAGACTACCCGCCTTACAAAGATGGTATGCCGAAGTACGTACGCATGAAAGGCGTTGCGGTTAAGAAGAAACTTAAGAAGTTCGACTTATAGGCCAATGAAAACATGGGTGCCGCCAAGAAATAGCATGGCGGCATCCGTTTTTTTCAATCGCAGTACATCCCATTGATACCCTCATCGAAGATATGAATCTGGAACACCTATTCAGCCTTAATAAAGACAGCGACACCCCTTACCCTGCCTAATAAGCATAAAATCACTTCAACGCTTGCTCATTCTGCCAGCCCATTGCAAACATCCTTCTTTAACGCTCTTGCCCTTCGCTTCATGACGTAGTAATAATGTGACATCAAAATAAAGACTCACTGATTAAAAGGGCTATTGATCGCAACACGTAGCTCAACCGCAGTCACATAATTATAAATTTGGGAGAGTACGAGCATGTCACAAGGATTAATCATATCAATCGTAAGTGCCTTTGCCGCCTTGGCGTATGGTGCTTGGTCTTATAAGTGGATTTTAAGTAAACCCACTGGTAATGATCGTATGCGTGAAATTGCTGCTGCTGTACAAGAAGGCGCTCAAGCCTACTTAAATCGACAATACACTGCCATTAGTGTTGTCGGCGTCATTCTCTTTATCGCAATTCTTGTTGGCCTCGACCTCCTAACAGCCATCGGTTTTGCAATCGGTGCACTTTGTTCTGCTGGTGCTGGTTACATCGGTATGAATATATCGGTACGTTCAAACGTACGCACCGCTGAAGCCGCTAATGACGGTCTTAATGCAGCGCTTCAAGTTGCTTTCCGAGGCGGTGCAATCACCGGCATGTTAGTGGTTGGTTTAGGCTTACTCGGCATAGCTGGCTACTACGCAGTTCTTCAAGCAATGACACCTACGGGTGAAGTCATCAGCATCACACCGTTAGTCGGCCTCGCATTTGGTGGCTCACTCATTTCTATCTTCGCCCGACTTGGCGGCGGTATCTTTACCAAGGGCGCTGACGTTGGCGCAGATTTAGTCGGTAAAGTGGAAGCAGGCATCCCAGAAGATGACCCACGCAACCCTGCCGTTATCGCTGATAACGTTGGCGACAATGTTGGTGACTGTGCAGGCATGGCCGCAGATTTATTTGAAACTTATGCTGTGACACTGGTTGCAACCATGTTACTCGGTGGCTTAATTCTGACTGGCGAAGGTGACGCAGCTATCATGTATCCATTGGTACTTGGCGCAGCGTCTATCATTGCATCCATCGTTGGTACCTTCTTCGTACAAGTCAGAGATGGTGGCAAAATCATGAATGCCTTGTACCGCGGACTCGCTGTCTCCGGCCTCATTTCTGCGATTGCTTTTTATCCCATCACAACGTGGGTACTTGGCGATAGCGTTATGCTAAGTGGAACAGCTGTCGACTCTATCAACCTCTTCTATTCAGCGTTGATTGGTTTAGTCTTAACCGGTGCAATGATTGTCATCACAGAATATTACACTGCCACTGAATTCAAACCGGTGCAGCATATCGCCGAAGCCTCCACAACGGGTCACGGTACCAACGTCATCGCTGGTTTAGGCGTTTCGATGAAATCAACTGCTCTACCTGTCCTTGCCGTTTGCGCAAGTATCTGGGGTGCACACGAACTTGCTGGCCTCTACGGGATTGCGATTGCAGCCACCTCAATGCTATCCATGACGGGTATTGTCGTCGCACTGGATGCCTACGGCCCAATTACAGACAATGCCGGCGGCATTGCTGAAATGGCCGAATTGGATGAAAAAATCCGCGCCATTACCGATCCACTGGATGCGGTAGGCAACACCACCAAAGCCGTCACCAAAGGCTACGCAATTGCTTCAGCGGGATTGGCAGCATTAGTGCTGTTTGCCGATTACACCCATGAATTAGAAGCCTCTGGCCATCACCTGACCTTTGATTTATCTAACCACATGGTCATCATTGGGCTCTTTATTGGTGGGCTTGTGCCGTACCTATTTGGTGCCATGGCCATGGAAGCCGTCGGGCGTGCAGCGGGGAGTGTCGTGGTTGAAGTTCGCCGTCAGTTCAAGGAAATTCCTGGCATCATGGAAGGTACCGCTAAGCCTGATTATTCCAAAGCTGTCGATATGCTCACCCGAGCTGCGATTAAGGAAATGATCATTCCTTCATTACTGCCTATCGCCGTGCCATTGTTGGTTGGACTCATACTGGGGCCACAGGCGCTGGGTGGCTTGCTAATCGGCACCATCGTCACAGGGCTGTTCGTTGCTATCTCAATGACCACTGGCGGTGGTGCGTGGGATAACGCCAAGAAGTACATTGAAGATGGTAACTGTGGTGGTAAGGGCTCAGAAGCGCACAAAGCTGCTGTGACGGGTGATACTGTTGGTGATCCCTACAAGGATACAGCCGGTCCTGCTATCAACCCACTGATTAAGATTATTAATATTGTGGCGTTGTTGATTGTGCCATTGCTGTAGAGCGTCTTTGCAATAAAATAAAGAAGCAGGCGAAAGCCTGCTTTTTTTTGGCCTAAACCCATGGCTCAACTCAACCTAAAGTTCGGCTAAAAGTAGGTCGTGGATATCAGTTGTTGCACATCGCCTGAACAATTGCCCTGCGGGACAATTGTAATTCGGCGCTGCACAACAACTGATACCCACTCCTTGGGAAAATAGTGACTAAACCCAAAAGCATCAGCAATGGTGTCAGTGATTAGATGCTGGCGAATTACAAGCGTCTCGCAGAGCGCTTGTTCAGCCAGCAGCTAACTGCTGGCAGCAGTGCGAACCCAACCAACCAATTCATAACTGAATAAAAAGACTTTCCAGAGAGAAACAGAAAGTTTCGGAAACGGTCGCTGCAATCAGTCGTTAGATGATGGCGAATTACAAACGCGTCGAAGACCGTTTGTTCAGCCAGCAGCTAAGGACTGGTAGCAGTACGAACCTAACCCTCGGTATTCTTCGCGACCCAACGCTCGCCATCGTTCAACGTTTCTCGCTTCCAAAAAGGCGCATCGGTTTTTAATTTCTCAATCAACATCCGCGCCGCCTCAAACGCCGCGCCACGATGTGCCGACCATGCGGCCACTAACACAATAGAATCGTTCGGCTTAATATCGCCTACCCGATGTAAAATCAAACAATCCAAGATCGGGAAGTCCGCCATGGCTTGATCACAAATTTTTTCTAAGGCTTTTTCTGTCATGCCAGGATAATGTTCCAAGAACATCGCACTGACATCATCGCCTTCGTTAAAGTCGCGCATGGTGCCGACAAAACTGGTGGTTGCACCGTACTGGCCCGAGCCATGTTCCTTTAGCAGCGCCGCTTCATAAACGCTGAGTTCCGTATAGGGCTCAAAAACACCATCGAATAAAACCACCTTTGGCATACTAACCTCCGGTTACCGGTGGAAAGAACGCGACTTCATCACCGTCCTGAACCTGTGTATCTGGGTTCACGTAATCCTGATTAACGGCCATCAGTAAATTACTCGGCATCGGTTTACCTTTCGCCATGGCAGCCCAAACATCGCTCACTGACTTAACTGTCGCTGCGTCCACTTCATCGTCACCACGTCCCATCTCATCACGCAAACTGGCAAAAAAAAGTACTTTAATACTCATGTATCCCTCTATTGCGACCATTTCAGGCGCTAAAACAAGCAATTCGGTGGTCAGGTCGGTATAATCATCAACCTAAACATACCAAGGAATTGTAACACTGATGGGTAAACTGACTCACTTTAACGCAGATGGCAATGCCCACATGGTCAATGTCGGTGATAAGGATATAACACGCCGTACCGCAGTGGCCGATGGCTACATCAGCATGGAAACAGACACCCTAACGCTGATTTGTGAGGGCGGACACAAGAAAGGTGATGTACTCGGTATCGCACGTGTCGCCGGCATAATGGCGGCAAAGAAAACCTCGGATCTGATTCCTTTATGCCACCCTTTACCACTTACACATTTAGATGTTGTGCTTGAGCCCGAGCAGGCAAACAACCGCGTGTACTGCAAAGTAACGGCTCAAACCGATGGCAAAACCGGTGTTGAAATGGAAGCCCTAACAGCCGTACAAATCGCCCTGTTGACCATTTACGATATGTGTAAGGCCGTTGACCGTGGCATGTGTATCAGTGACGTACAATTACTCAGTAAAGCGGGTGGCAAGTCCGGTAACTGGCAGCGCAAGTAACTGCCCTTTAGCAAATGCCTCTACCACTCCCGCCTACCAGTGAAGCAGAGCTGCAACAGCGCATCGATGCCATCGCGGGTTTACAAGTCGGTGAACTGGCCGATCAATACGGTATTAAAGTACCCAACGACTTACGCAGCCACAAAGGCTGGTTAGGTGATCTGGCTGAGCGCGCCTTGGGGTGTGATGCGGCTTCCCTCTCTGAGCCAGATTTCATGGCGCTCGGCATTGAGTTAAAAACCTTACCGGTAAATCAAAAAGGCCTCGTTCAAGAATCAACCTACATTTGCACAGTACCGCTTAAAAACACCGCGCCTCGGCAATGGCAAACCAGCTGCGTTTATAAAAAACTTCGGCATGTGCTTTGGTTGCCTGTTCAGGCCAGTGCAGAAATTCCACTGGTTGAACGTCATATTGGCGCAGGCTTGTTATGGCGCGCGCCAGAAAATGAACTTGCCGCATTAAAAAGTGATTGGGAAGAGTTAATGAGTATAATCACGCTAGGTAAATTTGAATCATTAAGTGCGCAGCATGGTGATGTATTACAAATCAGACCTAAGGCCGCCAATGCAAGTGTTTTAGTTGAGGCCATTGGGCCTGGTGGGAAATTAATACAAACACTGCCGCGTGGCTTTTACTTACGCCCGCACTTCACTAATCATATACTGGAACAAAATTTCCTAGCAATGTAGATCTTAAATTTTATAATGTAGATCTTAAATTTTATTCTGCTTTTTCCAAAATTTCCCGAATCTGACTTGATAAAGTCATTGGGTCAAATGGCTTAGCGATAACATCTGCTACGCCCATTTCAATATATTCCTCAAGCTCATGAGGTTGCACTCTTGCCGTAATAAAGATGGCCGGCGTCGTTTTGAGACCTTTAATGCCGCGCAATTTTTCCAACGTGGTAGGCCCGTCCATCTCAGGCATCATGACGTCCAACAACATTAATTCAGGCGAAAATAGCTCAGCTTTATCCAGTGCTTCTTGACCAGAGCTGCATACCTCGAGAGTAAACCGACCAACCTGCTCCAATGCCATCTTTGCGACAGCTTGAATATCGGGTTCGTCCTCAACATACAAAATTCTATTTATATCGACTTTAGACACGAAGTAACGACCCAGTTACTGAGAAAGATTTCTACTGAACTTTAACGGCTTACAGGTCATAATCTTTAATTGTATTCAAACCGTTTTTATAAGTTACTGATTCATGACACGTTTTATTTTACATATGCTCGCTCATTTTCTGGTGCCCGGCTTGGTCGCGCGGTTTGCGTTCAAGCCACACTGGCGACAGGCTTGGGCAATTATGGCCGCTACAATGATCGTTGATCTCGACCATCTACTTAGCACACCTATCTTTGACCCAGATCGCTGCAGTATCGGCACTCATCTGCTGCACACTGAACCAGCAATGGCCATCTACGGCATTATGCTGCTTATTCCTCAATTAAGAATTATCGCAACGGGCCTGCTTATCCACATGGCGCTCGATGCCGTAGACTGTTATTTCCAATTATTTCTATAAATTACTCTGAATGAACGATAAACTTTAGCATTCATTCAATGTCATAATTTACATCCACTAACAATGTGAGTTTGCGATATGAAACACTCAATCTACTTATACATAATAAGTCTAGTCGTCATTGGCATTAGTGGCTGTGCTTACAAAGCACCTAAAGATCCAGAGTCGAGTTTTTATGCGCCACCTGTCGGGTCAACGCTCACTTTACACCAGCCTATCGTTTTTCCTGCTAATAGCGGAGAAATTCGAGTACAAAATGGCAAAGTTGTAAGCTCTTATTGGAAACTTGATGCTTATTATTCAAACTGTAATTTTGAATTACGTGATTTAGCCGATGTAGAAAGAACCATAAAACCTGACACTTTTAGGATCTCGAATGTTATTCGCGACACTGAGAACGTCATGCTTAACATTCCAACAGTGGTGGCAAGTGGCGGTGGCGGCGATGGTGGCCCGCCAATTATTATTTACATGACGATTATGAAGCTCCAATCATCCCAACAACCCGAGGTCTTACAAATGAGTTGTCAGCATTGGAATGAACCCAATGATGGTGAACACCTCAATATCAATCAAATCCGCAAAACATTAGGCGACATATTTACCTTAACATTAGCGAAGGACTAATCACCCGTAGGCACAATACTGAATTCAAGTAACCGCTCTACAGATTTAAGGCTTTCTGCAAGGTCCCGAAAGTTTTCCGGGTTACTTGTAAAAACAGTCATCTTATATTCAAATAGCCGCCCTTCATCTGCCAAATAATAACTGGGGTGATAACTTTTTATTGCGTGCGCACTGATCATCGAATCAATGTCTTCATGCATCACGTCATCGCTCGTTTTAAACCGTAATGTCAGGCGACCAAAACTTCTTGATGGTATCTTTGCTTCAATACGGCTAAATAGTGAGAGTACAATTAATGTTAAAAAAGTTGCCAAGAAACCGGCTGTATTAAAGCCCATTCCGATCATAATCCCGATTGAGGCTGTCATCCATATTGACGCGGCTGTGGTTAAGCCTCGGATGGTTAAACCATCTTTCATAATAACGCCGGCACCCAAAAAACCAATACCCGTCATAATGCCCTGCGCCATTCGCGTAGGATCAATCCGAATTGTTTCGATGGGGAATGATGCCATTAAATTCCATTGATTAACGGTGAGTAGCATTAATAATGATGATGATATACACACCAGCGTGTGCGTTCGTAAGCCGGCGGGACGACCATGCCAAGCGCGTTCTAACCCAACAGCACCGCCCATAACCAATGCTAATAACAGCGGCACGGATACAACAATTATTTCATCTAACATAATTACTTTAGTCCTAGTGTTTGTAACAAGATTTTAATTGATCGGCTAAAACAACACTACCTATCTTTCGCAACGTTTCTATATTCCGTTCTGGGATCTCTTCAATGTTAAGTCCACGCTCAAGCCACTCCTCAGTCGCCTCACTCACGCTTTCTTCTCGCAATAAGTGCAGCATCGGATAAGGCGAGCGATTAGTAAAGTTTGCAGCATCAGCTTCATCACAATCTGCAAAACAATAGTCCGGGTGAAAACTTGCCACTTGAACAATACCTGACAATTTCATTTCATCAATCAGCACATCAACCATGCCTAAAAAATCATTATAGTCAGAAAAATCAGTCATGCATTCTGGATGAACCAACAACACAGTTTCTGTTTTATCTCTTGGTGTACTCAACATTCGTTGAATCGCTAACAAACAGTCTTCCAATAACTGCTCTGCTGAAAGTGCATCAGACACCTCGACTTGAAGTTTCTCACTTGTAAATACTTTGTTCGCAAACGGGCACAAATTGTAATGAATAACCGTGCTTTTAACCCAATACAGGGTATTAGCAGCAACCACTTTGTGAGACGAATTTTTTTTGTGACCCATGTAACACTCTACCTGTGCGTCAGCACACAAATTAAGACTTTGCTGATTGTACTCCAGATGGACTATGCCACACTCTATACATCAACGCTTTACGGAATATTGTACAAGATGATTCAGGCCAACAACATCGATAATAGACTAACAACTGACATGCTCAAAAACCAACATATCTTGCGTGGTGAGTCAGGTCAAAATCTTAATTGGTTACTAAAAAATAGCGAACTACGCGGCTACAATGCCGGAGAGGTTTTACTCACGCCTGAGAAAAACAATAATACCTTGTACCTTGTTATCAGCGGTCGTGTTCAAGTGCGCCTTGACTGGCAAGGGCATGAGGCGCTTGCTTATCTTGATGCTGGCCACTGTGTTGGTGAGATGTCGATTATTGAAAGAAAACGTCCTTCTGCGATTGTCGTAACAGACCAAAACTGCCGTTTGTTACTCATCGACAAGCACATTGTCTGGGCGTTGATTGAACGTTCAAACACTGTTGCTAGAAATTTACTCTACGTTTTGTCATCTCGTGTCCGCAAAGATAACCTTGTAATCTTTGAAAGTCGTCAACAGCAGGCTATCTCTGAACAAAACTCAAAAATTGATGCCCTTACCAAGCTCTATAATCGGCGCTGGCTTGACGAACATCTTCCGCGTATTGTTCAGCGCGCACAAAAAAACCGTCACGCCTTGTGTATTTTAATGCTCGACATCGACCACTTTAAACTTTTCAATGATAATCATGGCCACCAGGCAGGTGATACCGCTTTGCAAGTTGTGGCGGAATGTCTAGCTGATAATATTCGCCCCTACGATGCTGCTGCACGCTACGGTGGAGAGGAGTTCATTATTTTATTACCTGACACTGATGCTACTGGCGCACGTGTCATTGCTGAACGTCTACGCGAACGTATTCGTAATCAACCTATAGAGAACGTAAAAGGCAAACGCCTGCCAATGCTCACTGTATCCATTGGTATGATGGAACTCGATGCAAAACAGGATGCAACTCAACTTATCAGTGCGGCTGACGCAGCACTCTACCGCGCCAAAAATAATGGCCGGAATTGCGTTGCTATTTAATGTTGCTCAGTGAAGTGGCTTAGACTTTATTGGCATACTCAAATCGACTTTGACTTGATTAACCCTGTTTTCATCAAATACTAGGTCGACTGATATCTGTTGCTCGTCCCGAGTAATCTTAACTTGTTTGAGATCTGGCAAGCGCAATGCCAACCAAGCACAACTTGCTGCAATCATGGCATCGTTTTCACTTATTAGTGCCTGCGCTAAATAGCCCGCAACAAATTGAGCACGCTGCAATAAATCTGGATCCTTAATCTGCTCACCGGCCAACTCAAAGCCTGAGCCCATTTCTTCGTCCATTTTATCGAGGTATTCTAGTTGCTTCTCGGGTAAGGATTTTGAGCGATCATATTCAATTTGTGACTGCTCATTAACAAAAACCTGCATTTTACTCATTGTCTAATATTCTACGTTAGCTATAA
>Ga0316205_10001311_pt1 | contig 33078 bp, 30 predicted proteins | sample 3monthpyrite_MG_FD_204941 | JGI IMG/M metagenome (GOLD analysis project Ga0316205, IMG submission 204941) | Microbial mat bacterial communities from mineral coupon in-situ incubated in ocean water Damariscotta River, Maine, United States -... | ecosystem: Environmental > Aquatic > Marine >...
GACGCTAAACGCCCGTGCAAGGCTGCTGACCTATTTTGACGGCTGGCATCAAAACCAGACCAGCCCCAACCCCGAAGACCGTTGTCTGGTGGTCAAACTGTCAGCGGAGGTGGCTGATCTGTCACCGGATATGAGCCGCATTTTACAGCAAGGCGTGGCCGCCATCATTGCCCGCCTTGCCGACACGCTGAAAGAAGGTATTGCGGAAGGAACAATCGCCGAGATCAACGACCCCGGCGCAATGGCCGAGGCGATTTACCACCTGTGGCTGGGGGCCAGCCTTGTTGGCAGCCTCTCGCGGGATGATGCGCCGCTGAAAGCGGCCATGCGGGCCACCAAAGCGCTGGTTCCGCCCGCGTAATTCACATTTTTTACTCAGCCACTAGACGACCGGACTATCACGCAAAAGGCACCGCATGAAAATAATCTACAAAACCTCCGCGACCGCAACCGGCGGCAGATCCGGCAAATCCGCCCTGATTGACGGCAGTTTTGCGGTGCAGATGGTTCGGCCCGGCAGCGGCGAAACCGGCGTAAACCCCGAGCAATTATTCGCGCTTGGCTATGCCGCCTGTTTTGACAACGCCATGGAGCTGACCGCCAAACACCTCAAAATAGAGGCCAAAGGGGCAAGCACCTCGGTTGAGGTCGGCATCGGCCAGCGCGCCGAAGGCGGCTTCGGGCTTGATCTTGACATCACCGCATATTTGCCGGGCATGGCCCGCGAGGATGCGGCGCGCCTGGTTGAAGCTACGCATCTGGTCTGCCCCTTTTCCAACGCCACCCGCGGCAATATCGATGTCCGCATGCATATTGAAACAGAAGGAAACCGAGATCATGAAGAACTTTGATATTCACAACCCCACCCATATCCTGTTTGGCAAGGGCCGCATTGCCGACCTGAATGACCAGATACCCGCCGACGCGAAGGTTATGATCCTTTACGGCGGCGGCAGCGCCGAGCGCACCGGCGTGCTCGGAAAGGTGCGGCAAGCCCTTGCCGGGCGCAGTGTGGTGGAATTCGGCGGGATCGAGCCGAACCCGCGCTATGCCACCGCCCTGAAAGCGGTTGACCTGATCGGCGAAACCGGCGCTACATTCCTGCTTGCGGTCGGCGGTGGGTCGGTGATCGATGCCGCAAAATTTATCGCGGCGGCGGCGGTTTATGAGGGTGACCCGTGGGAGATTTTGACCTCTTTCGGTTCGGTGGTGACGTCGGCCATGCCGTTTGGCACCGTGCTGACCCTGCCCGCGACAGGCTCGGAGATGAACCCGGCGGCGGTTATCACCAATGCGGAAAAGGGTGCAAAACTGGCCTTCATGACCCCGCGATGCTACCCGGTTTTCTCGGTTCTCGACCCCGAGGTCACCTTCACGCTGCCCCCCCGGCAGATCGCCAACGGCGTGGCCGATGCCTTTGTTCATATCGTTGAGCAATATCTGACCTATCCGGCCAATGCGCGGGTTCAGGATGGATTTGCCGAATCCCTGCTGCGCACCCTGATCGAGCTTGGCCCCAAGGCGCTGGAGGCACCGGAGGATTATGACATCCGCGCCAATCTGATGTGGGTTGCAACGCTGGCGCTTAACGGGCTGATCGGCGCGGGCGTTCCGCAGGATTGGGCCAGCCATATGATCGGGCACGAGATTACGGCGCTCAATGATACCGACCACGCCCGCACCCTCGCGGTCGTTTTGCCGGCCCTTTTGCAAGACCAGCGCGGCCCCAAACGCGAAAAACTGCTGCAATTTGCCGCCAATGTCTGGGGTATCCGCGATGGCACGGAAGAGGCGCGCATCGACGCGGCAATCGATGCCACGCGCGGGTTTTTTGAAACAATGGGCATCAAAACCCGCTTGGGAGATTATGGCCTTGCCGCCCCCGAGATCGACCGGATTGTTGCCGCCCTGCAGGCGCATGGCCTGACCGCGCTTGGCGAACACGCAGCCATAACCCCCAAGGATGCCCGCCGCATTCTGGAAGCAGCTTTATAGGATAAATAGATCATGACACAGACCAATACAGTAAACCGTCAGCTTGTGCTGGCCGAACGCCCCAAAGGCCAGCCAAGCAAAAACACGCTTCGCCTGGTCGAGGCAGCGCTGCCCACCCCAGCGCGCAACCAGATGCTGTTGCGCACCGAATTCCTGTCGCTGGACCCCTATATGCGGGGCCGGATGAGCGCCGCGCCCTCCTACGCGGCGCCGGTTGAAATTGGTGACGTTATGGTTGGCGGCACGGTCGCGCAGGTTGTTAGCTCCAATGTTGACGGGTTTGCGCAGGGCGATTATGTGCTCAGCTTCAGCGGCTGGCAGGATTACGCCCTGTCGGATGGCAGTGGCGTAACCAACCTTGGCCAAACCCCCGCGCACCCCTCCTGGGCGCTTGGCATTATGGGCATGCCCGGTTTTACCGCCTGGGCAGGCCTGACCAGAATAGGCGCGCCCAGGGCGGGTGAAACCATCGCCGTTGCCGCGGCCACCGGCCCGGTCGGGGCCACCGTTGGCCAAATCGGCAAGCTGCTGGGCTGCCGTGTTGTCGGCATTGCCGGTGGCCCGGAAAAATGCGCCTATGCGGTTGATGAACTGGGCTTTGACGCCTGCATCGACCACAAAGCCCCTGATTTTGCCGATCAGCTTGCCAAGGCCAGCCCCGATGGCATCGATGTTTATTTCGAGAATGTCGGCGGCAAGGTGCTGGACGCGGTTATCCCGCTTTTAAACCCAAATGCACGGGTGCCGGTCTGCGGGTTGGTTTCGCAATATAATGCCACCAAACTGCCCGACGGGCCGGACCGCATGAATTGGCTCATGGGGCAGATTCTGCGCAAAAAGATCAAAATGCAGGGCTTCATCATTTTTGATGATTTCGGCCATCTCTATCCGGAATTTGCCAAGGATATGAGCGGCTGGATCGAAGCGGGCAAGATCAAGTATCGCGAGGAAATCATTGACGGGCTGGAAAATGCGCCCGCGGCTTTTATCGGCCTTCTGAATGGCGAAAACTTTGGCAAACGCGTGATCCGCGTTGGCAAAAACTGAACAAGAATTGAACCGGAACCTAAAAGGAAACCAACATGAAAATTCTAATGATCCTCACCTCGCATGACCAACTGGGCGACACCGGCAAAAAAACCGGCTTCTGGCTGGAAGAATTTGCCGCGCCTTATTATGTTTTCAAGGATGCGGGGGCCGAGATCACGCTGGCATCGCCCAAAGGCGGGCAGCCACCGATTGACCCGTCAAGCGATGACGACGGCGCGCAGACCGACGACACCCGCCGCTTCAAAAGCGACGCCGAGGCGCAAAAGCATCTCGCCGACACGCTGAAACTGGCTGATATAACGGCAGAAGGGTTTGATGCAATCTTCTATCCCGGCGGGCACGGCCCCTTGTGGGATCTGGCCGAAGATACCGACAGCAAGCGCCTGATCGAGGCCTTTGCCGCCGCCGATCGCCCGATTGGGGCGGTTTGCCATGCGCCTGCCGTGTTTCGCCACACCCTTGGCACCGACGGCAAACCGCTGGTTTCGGGCCGCCGCGTAACAGGCTTCACCAATAGCGAAGAAGACGCCGTTGGCCTGAGCGGGATTGTGCCGTTTCTGGTTGAAGACATGCTGAAGGCAAATGGCGGCCATTATGAAAAAGGCGCCGACTGGTCGAGCTTTGTGCTGCGCGACCGCAAGCTTGTTACCGGCCAAAACCCGGCCTCGTCGGCCGCTGCCGCGCAAGATATCCTTGCGTTGCTGAAATAGGCCAGAAGCGATGGCCGGGCAGGGTTTGCTCCGGCCATTGCGCCAGGGCCGCGCCAAACCGGAGCGGCCCTGATGCACCGCGTGAATTATAAAACCGTTTATGGGCCTGCGCCCTCGTCTGGTGCGGGGGTTTTATCTTTGGTGATGGCGTCCAAAAGCCAGTCTGCCCGTTTGATCTGGGTGCGCGCAACGGTCAACTTGTTCTGCAGGCGCTCGATTTTTTCGGGTTTGTCCGTTTCCGCAATTTCGGCTAAAAGCTGGCTTTCCTTGGCGTGCAGCTTTTGTTTTACCTCGGCAATATGGCTTGGGTTAAACTCGTGCGCCGTTCCCATTTCAAGGCGCGCATAATAATCATTCAGTTTTGCTACATATTTTTTAAGGGCCACGATATTTTTCCGTCAATTTAGGGGTTTTAATGGGTCGCTCGGCGGATTGGTGCTTTTGACAACAGTATTGTGATCCGGCGTAATTTCGTCTTCATCGTCATCTTCGATCGTCAGGATTTGTTCGATTTCAGAGATCGGGGTTTCTGATTCCACATAGTATATGCGGGCTGCCTCTATCAGACTCTCCATGGCGAGGTAGGCATAGGCGGAATCGTTCAAAAACGATGTGGCCGCGATCGGGTCAATTTCGCCGTTGCGGATAAGGGATTCGGTCATTTTGGCGGTATTGGCCCTGTCGTGCTTTACCTGCATGCGCTCCTCGTCAAGCCAAAGCGCGCTTTGGCTGCCGGGTTCGGCATCATCGAGCTTGTGGATCTCGACCAGAATACGCGCGATCTCGGTGCGCAGGCCATTGTATATTTCCGAAACCTTGCCTTTGTCGGCCCGGGTGAAGGTGGTGACGTTGCGGCGCAAATGTTTAACCGCTTTTACGGCTTCCACAATACGGGTGGCAGAATCGCGCAGATTATATACGCGGGTCATCACCGCGGGTGGCAGGTCTTTGCCGCCAGCGCGGGTGGAAAAGTCGATTATCGCGGCATAAAGGGTTTTTACCCGCAGGTCATAGCGCGCCCCGATATCGATATCGAGCGGTGCGCGGCTGTTTATGACCGTTTCCGCTATGTTTTGGCTTTTATAGAGCGCATGCCGATGCAGATTTAGCCCGTGGGCGATGAGCTCGGTGGCGTTGCCTTGCAGGTGTTTTACCTCTTTTTGCAGGGCGTTCTGAATGGTTTCGGGGAATTCGTCTACCGCTTCCGACAAGAATTTCGGTTGGCTGAAATCGGGCACCGGTGTTTTGATCAGGTGTTCGAGCAGTAGGATAAGCCGGCGCAGCCATGGCAGCATTATCCCCACGCCGATAAGGTTGAACAGGGTGTGGAATACAGCGAGCTTGAGGGAAAAATCATCAGGCGCGATGCCGACCCCGCTGCTTATCCAGTCAACCGCAACTCGGATTTGAGCGATGAAAACAAGCGCAACCAAGGCTGTGATGACATTGAATATTAAATGCGCCAGCGCCAGACGTTTGCCCTGAAAATTTGCCGAAAAAGCCGCGATGACCGCGGTAACCGTGGTGCCGATATTGGCCCCGATTGCCAGTGCCAGCGCGTTTTCATAGCTGACCTGCCCGGCGGCCAGCGCGGTGATGATCAGCACCAGTGTGGCATGGCTGGATTGCATCACCACGGTGGCCGCCGCGCCGATCAGGGTATAGACAATCAGCCCCTGCCAGCCTGTCATGGCAAAACGGGCCATATCAAACTGGCCCTTGAAGGCCTCGAACCCGACCTTCATATGGTGGATGCCAAGAAACAAAAAACCAAGCCCGGCAAGCACATAGCCAATGCCGCGCAGATATTTGGAGCGTTGAAAAACCAGCACAACCCCGACAGCGAGCATGGGCATGGCAAAGGCCGATATATTGACCTTGAGGCCAAAGCCGGCCACCAGCCAGGCACCGGTTGTGGTGCCGATATTGGTGCCGAAAATAATGCCAACCCCGCCGATCAGCGTGATAAGCCCGGCGCTCAAAAACGATATGGTGATCACCGAGACCAGCGAGCTTGATTGCATCAAGGTCGTGGTCAGCACCCCGAATGCCATGGCGCGCGGCACCGAGCGGGTGGCCTTTGTCAGCATTTTTTCCAGTATGCCGCCGCTAAACAGCTTGAATCCGTCTTCCAGCATCAGCATGCCAAACAGGAAAATTGCCACACCGGCGGCGATTTCCTGAAACTCGGCGCTGGCCCAGAATCCGGCCAGCAGCACGCCCAGAATGGTGAGTAAAATGAATTTGTTGATCAAATGCAGTCACTCCTGTTAGCGGCGGTTGCCCCGCCTTGCCGGGCCTGCCTACAAGGTCGAGTATAGCTCGGGCCTTGCTGCAGGGCAGCCATTAATTTTCAAAAAAGGGGGGGGGAGCGCCAAAAGCACGCCTCAGGCAGGATGCCGCGCCATAAAGCGCTCTATCTCGGCCTGATTTGGCCTGCTGCCGGTGTAAACCTCGACATAATCGGGCATTCGGCTGATCCGCTCTTGCCAGCTTTCGGTGACCTGCATCGAAATATAGCCGATCTGGGTGTAGATCACGGTCATGCTGCGGGCGCGGGCTTGCGCGCCTGAAAACCCGAAACGGCGAAACATGGCTGCCACGGCCTCGGCGCGGCGGGCATCTTGCTGCTCAAGCCGCTTTTGCAGGGCAGGGTCATTTCGGGCCCAGTTGCGAATCGCGAGGTCCAGGCCTGCATCAAACAGGGTGCTATCCAGCCAGCAATCAAAAAGGTTGAAAACCGCGTCATTGATGCTTTCGGCCTTTGCCCGGGTGCGGGCAACAAGGTTGCCGGTGTTCCGGCTTTCCCAACGTTTGACAATGGCGTCCAGCAGGGCGCTGCGGTCTTTGAAATGCCAGTAAAAGCTGGTGCGGGAAAGGCCAAGCGCCTGCGCCAGCGGCATCACTTTTACCGCGTCAACGCCATAATTGGTCAGCCGCTCATGGGCCGCATCCAGCCAAAGCGCTTCCGAGCCGCGCTGTTTTCGGGGTGTTTCCGGTTTCATGAGGGCTGAGTAGCAATTCGGGCACCGCAGATCAAGAGACTTGACACATGTGTCAAGTTATATGACAAAATGTTGGCGAAGTGAAATGGCCAAGTCAGGAGCTGCGCATGTCAACTAACAGTCAGGATATATCCCGCGCCGCTGGCCGCACACGGCGAGGCCGAAAAGGCGGTTCCCGCAGTGGTGAGCCGGGGCAAAACCCGCATCTGGAAGTGCCATATATCACCCGCAATATCCCGACCTATGATCTGGCAAGCGAAGAAAGCCTGTTAAATATCGAAGCCACCGCCGACCGGATATTGGCTGAAATCGGTATCGAATTTCGTGATGACCCCGAGGCCGTGCACCTGTTTCGCAAAGCTGGTGGCAAGGTGAGCGAGATTTCTGCCACTGTCTGGAATATAAAATTCGAGCCGGGGCTTATCCGCAACCTGCTCAAAACCGCGCCCGCACGTTTTACCCAGCACGCCCGCAATCCGGCGCACTCGGTTGAAATCGGCGGCGATGCCATGGTTTTTGCCCCCGCTTACGGCTCCCCCTTTGTGATGGATATTGATCGGGGCCGCCGCTATGGCACCATCGAGGATTTCGAGAATTTTGTGAAGCTGGCGCAAAGCTCGCCGTGGTTGCACCATTCGGGCGGCACCATTTGCGAGCCGACCGATGTGCCGGTCAACAAGCGCCATCTTGATATGGTATATGCCCATATGCGCTATTCAGACCGTGCGTTTTTGGGCTCGATCACCGCGCCCGAACGCGCCGAAGATTCAATCGAGATGTGCAGGGTTCTGTTTGGCGAGGATTTTGTTGAGCAGAACTGCGTGATCATGGGCAATTTCAACACCACCTCGCCCTTGGTGCTCGACGGCGTGACCACACAAGGCATTCGCGCCTATGCCGCCGCCAACCAGGGCTCTATTCATCTGCCGTTTTTGCTGGGCGGGGCGGTGTCTCCGCTCACCATGGCCGGGTCTGTGGCGCAATGTCTGGCTGAATCAATGACCTCCTGCGCGCTGGCACAACTGGTGCGGCCGGGCGCGCCCACGCTTTTGGCCAGCTTTCAAAGCTCGATGTCGCTGCGCTCGGGCTCACCCACCTTTGGCACGCCCGAACCGGCGCTGGGTAGCCTTGTAATGGGGCAACTGGCGCGGCGGCTAAATATGCCGCTACGCTGTGCGGGCAATTTCAGCACCTCGAAATTGCCCGATGGACAGGCCATGCAGCAGGCGATGATGTCGATGATGTCAGCCGTGCAGAGCGGGGCCAACTATATTTTACACGCGGCCGGCTTTTTAGACGGGCTGCTTTCGATGTCTTATGAAAAGTTTGTGATGGATACCGATATGTGCGGCGCGCTTCATGCCTATATAAAAGGGCTGGTGGTAAACGAGGATACGCTGGCTTATGAAGCCTTGGCCGAGCTTGGCCCCGGCCAGCACCTGTTTGGCACCCAGCACACCCTGCGCCATTATAAAACCGCCTATTATGACAGCGCCCTGAACGATGACCAGCCATGGGAAACATGGGATGAACAGGGCGAAGTGGATATGGCCAGCCGCGCCAATGCCCGCTGGAAGCAACAATTGGCAGCCTATGAAGCCCCGCCGCTGGATGCGGCCAAAGACGCGGCATTGCGCGATTTTATGGCGCGCAAAAAAGCCTCGATGGATGACGCGTGGCATTGAGAGGAAAAGCCGGTGAAAATAACCAATATCAGGGTAACCCACGTAAACGTGCCCTTTGACGCACCGTTTTGGTGGACAGCGGGGCTTTATGCCGGGGCCTCAAAATCCATTATCGAGGTGGAAACCGATGAAGGCTTGGTCGGGCTTGGCGAGGCCCCGTGGTGGCATTTTGGCGAAGTGATAAAATCCGATATTGCGCCCGCGCTGATCGGGGCTGATCCGCTTGATCTGGCCGATTGCGAAAGCCGCTGTGTGCCGCCTTACCAAATTACCGCCAACACCGGCGAAAACGCGGCCAGCGTCGCTTATGGCGCGGTCGAGATCGCGCTTTGGGATATTCGGGCAAAGTTTTTTGGCCTGCCGCTCTATCAGCTTTTGGGCGGTGCGGTGCGCAAGGAGATCAGGTTTTCCGAATACTTTTCCTTTCGGCCCAAAAACGGTGGCGCGGGTGGTGAGATGTCGCCCGAGGCGATTGTGGATTATTGCCTGAAGATGCAAGCCGAGCATGGTGCCAGTATTTTTGAAGGCAAGCTCATATTGGGTGACCCGCAGCTTGAGATCAAAACCGTGCGCCTCTTGCGCGCGGCGCTGGGTGAAAAGGCGCAGATAAAACTCGATTCCAACATGCAATATTCGCTGACCACGGCGCGCTGGCTAATGCGCGAGCTCGAGCCCTATAATATCAGAAATTACGAAGACCCGGTAGCAACATTCGAGGAAATGGCGGCGCTGAGGCAGCATAGCTTTATTCCGTTCTCCACCCATATCCCTGACCTTAAGCGCGCCGTGGCCTTGGGCGCGCCGGATTATTTCGTCTGTAATTTCGCCGCGCTTGGCGGTCTGTCAAAAACCCTGAAATTCATCGCGGCCTGCGAGGAAATGGGCAAGGGCTTTTGGTGCTATTCCAACGATCTCGGGATCATGACCGCCGCTTACCTGCATGTGAGCGCCGCCACGCCGTGGATCACGGAAGCCTCGCAATCATTGTTTCGCTGGCAAATCGGTGATGTGATCAAAGATGGCCCGTTTCGGCAGAGCAATGATACCGTGGGCGTGCCCGAGGGCCCGGGGCTGGGGGTGGCGCTGGACCCTGCCGCCATGCAGCGCTGGGCCGCGCATTTTAACACAAACGGCCCGATCCGCCATTTTGATGATCCGCACAACCCCGGCCGCTACCGCCGTTTGCCGCTCAATTAGGAAACCGATATGTCAAAAGACCCGCTCTTGCAGCCCTTCCAGCTCAAACATCTCACGCTTCGCAACCGGATCATGACCACCAGCCATGAGCCTGCCTACCCCGAAGACGGCATGCCAAAAGACCGCTACCGCGCCTATCACGAGGAACGTGCCAAGGCAGGCGTGGCGCTGACGATGACAGCGGGCTCGGCCGCGGTTTCAAAAGACTCGCCGCCGGTGTTCAACAATATTCTCGCCTATAAGGACGAGGTGGTGCCCTGGATCAAAAACCTCACCGATGCCTGCCACGACCATGGCTGCGCGGCCATGATCCAGCTTACACATCTGGGGCGGCGCACCGGCTGGAACAAGGGTGACTGGCTGCCGGCGGTTTCCTCTTCCCGCCACCGCGAGCCCGCCCACCGCGCCTTCCCCAAGCTGATCGAGGATTGGGACATCGAGCGGATAATTTCGGATTTTGCCGATGCCGCCGAGCGCATGCAGGCCGGCGGCATGGACGGTATTGAATTACAGGTTTACGGCCACTTGCTTGACCAGTTCTGGTCACCGCTCACCAATGATCTGACCGGCCCCTATGGCGCCGACACGCTTGAAAACCGGATGCGCTTTTTGCTGGATGTGCTGGCGGCGGTGCGCGCGCGGGTGGGCAGCGATTTTATTGTTGGCCTCCGTTACACGGCTGATGAGGTGGCCAAGGGCGGCATTACCGCCACTGAAGGGCTGGAAATATCCAAACGCCTTGCCGCAACAGGGCAGGTGGATTTCTTGAATGTTATCCGCGGGCGTATCCACACAGACCCGGCGATGACAGATGTGATCCCGGTGCAGGGCATGAAAAACGCGCCGCACCTTGATTTTGCGGGTGCGGTAAAAAAAGCCACCGGCCTGCCCACCTTTCATGCTGCCAAAATCCCCGATGTGGCCACGGCGCGCCATGCAGTAGCGGCGGGGTTGCTCGATATGGTCGGCATGACCCGCGCCCATATGGCCGACCCGCATATTGTGCGCAAAATTATCGAGGGCCGCGAGGATGATATCCGCCCCTGTGTCGGGGCTACCTTTTGTCTGGACCGGATATATCAGGCGGGTGATGCGCTATGTATGCACAACGCCGCCACCGGGCGCGAACTGACCATGCCGCATGATATTACGCCCGCCAAAACCATTAAAAACGTGGTGATTATCGGCGCTGGCCCGGGCGGGCTGGAAGCGGCGCGGGTGGCCGCCGAGCGCGGGCACAGTGTAACGGTGTTTGAAGCCGCGCCCGAGCCCGGCGGGCAGGTGCGGCTAACCGCCCAAACCCCGCGCCGCCGCGAGATGCTCGGCATTATTGACTGGCGCATGGCCCAATGCGCGGCCCGCGATGTGGCGTTTCATTTCAACACATGGGCCGAGGCGGATGATGTGCTGGCGCTAAGCCCCGATGTGGTGATTGTGGCAACCGGTGGCCTGCCCAACACCACACTCTTTGAAGCCAAAAAAGAGCAGGATCTGGTGGTGACCAGCTGGGATATTATTGCGGGTGATATAAAGCCCGGCCAGCATGTGCTGATCTATGATGAAAGCGGCGATCACCCCGCCCTGCAAGCCGCCGAAATAGTGGCCAATGCGGGCAGCAAGGTGGAAATAATGACGCCCGACCGGACATTCGCGCCCGATATTATGGCGATGAACCTTGTGCCCTATATGCGTAGCTTGCAGGATAAAGACACCATCTTCACCGTTACCCGCCGCTTGCTGGATGTGGAGCGAGACGGCAACCGGCTGAAAGCCATAATTGGCACCGATTATAGCGACCTGAAAACCGAAAATATCTATGATCAGATCGTGGTCAATTATGGCACGCTGCCGCTTGACGAGCTTTATTTTGAGCTCAAGCCGCTCTCTAGCAACGCCGGTGCGGTTGATTATGAGGCTTTGACAGGTGGTGCGCCTCAAAATGTGGTGCGCAACCGCAAGGGCGCGTTCCAGCTATTCAGGATTGGCGATGCGGTAAGCGCGCGCAATACCCACGCGGCCATCTATGATGCCCTGCGGCTGGTGAAGGATATTTAATGGCAGTGGGAGGAGATTGGGCAAATGCCGGGTATTTTTGAGCCACCCGCGGCCCGCGCAGAAGGCGGCCCAAACGGATTTCACTGGCTGATCCCTGCTTTGCTGGGCGGTATGGCGCGACCGGGGCTGCGGGATTTGGAGGCGGATATTGCGGCCCTTGTCGGGTTAAAAGCCCGACTGCTGGTCTCGCTCACAGCGGAGTGGGTGCCGGATAAGGCGCTTTTTGCCCGCCACGCTATTGCCACCCTCCATGTGCCGATTGTTGATTTCGGGGTGCCCAGCAATGAGCAGGCCAAGATGATATGCACAGAGGCTGCGGCATATATTGATCGCGGAGAAGTGGTGGTGTTTCACTGCCACGCGGGAAAGGGCAGAACCGGCACGATGCTGGCGGCGATGCTGATCTGGTCAGGCGCTGCGGCCCATGCCGCCATTGCCAGCACAAAAGCCCGCCATCCGGCATGGATTGAAACCGGCGGGCAATTGGCTTTTTTGAAGGCGTTTGGCGCCCATCTTGCCGAGGAGGGGCGCGGCTGAAAGGCTTGGCTTAGGCCGCAACCCCAACCGGCAAACCGTTGGCATCGGCCTGCACGGGGCGGAGCGCTGCGTTGGTTACCTCTTTCAAACGGTTGGCAAAGGCCAGCCGCCAGTCATGATCATCCGGATCCAGAATTTCGGCAAAGGCGATTTCGGGTGTCCAGGCATCGCAGGAGGTGAGGTAAACAGGCTCTCCGTTGAGAACATCTTGAGCGGTGATAACGGCCGGGCTGGTCATGGTTTTTCCTTTTAGGTGTGTTCCTTTGCTCTATTATAGGATATTGTTCCGATAAATTGCTATATTGCGGGATAAATAAGAAATATGTATAGACATGCGGCAGAAGTATAAAATTTATTTTCGAATTCCACTGGGGAGGCAGAATGGCTTATCAACTCGACGCGCTGGACAGGAATATCCTTAACGCGCTTCAGGCGGATGCATCGCAGTCACTGGACGAGATCGCCCGGCAAACCGGCTCATCGAAAACACCGGTATGGAACCGGATACGCAAACTCAAGGCCGCCGGGGTGATTGAAAAGCAAACCGTTATCCTTTCGCCCGATGCTTTGGGGCTGGAAGCCTGCTTTTTTGTTTTGGTGCGCACATCAGAGCATGATGCCGGTTGGCAGGCGGCTTTTTTGCAGGCCTTGCGCGAGCGGCCCGAGGTGATGGAGGCGCACCGGTTGGCGGGGGATATTGATTATATTCTCAAGGTGAGGGTGCAAAACGCCCGTGCCTATGACACTTTTTATCAGGCGCTGATAAAGCAGGTGAAAGTGTTTAATGTAACGGCGCTATTGTCGATGGAAGAAATCAAATCCACCACGGCACTGCCTTTACCTCCGGGAGGCTGAAGCCCCCCTCGGCAAAGGCACGTTTTTGGCAAGGCCAAAAACCGGTCTGGCGGCGCCGGTGGCCTTGCTGCGCTCGGCGGATGGCCTTGACAGTTGCACGATTTGCCCGCCACTGTGCAGCACTGAACGGAGCAGAAAATGACCAGAAAGAAAAACCGGAAACCGGCGATGATACGGGCGGCGGTATGTGATTTGAACGGGATGTGGCGGGGCAAGCTGATGCCCGCCTGGCAGCTTGATAAAGTGCTGGCGGGCAGTATGCGGCTGCCGCTTTCCACCCCGGCGATTGATGTATTTGGCGAGGATGTCGCCGATAGCCCGCTGGTTTTTGACACTGGCGATATCGACGGTATTTGCCGCCCGACCCCGCGCGGTGCCATGCGGGAGCCGTGGCAAAGCGGCGGCGCCTTGTTTTTGCCGATGACCATGGAAACCGAGGCTGGCAACGCTTCGGCCGTGGACCCGCGGCAGATTTTGGCGGCAGTGGCGGGCAAGCTGAAAGCCAAGGGGCTGACGCCGGTGATGGCGGTTGAGATGGAGTTTTATCTGGTTGATGCTAGCGGGAAAATGCCGGTGCCGCCGCAAACCCATGCCGAAATGCTGGCGCTCGGTAACCTGTCGGATTTTGACGGTTTTTTCGAGGAGGTCTATGCCGCCTGCGAGGAATTCGACATTCCGGCGGATGCAGCGATTTCAGAGGGCGGGGCCGGGCAATTCGAGATCAACCTTCTGCACGGGCCGGACCCGGTGGAAGCAGCCGACTGCGCGGTGCTTTTCAAGCGCATTGTCAAAGGCGTGGCCGGCAAACACGGGCTGGCGGGCAGCTTTATGCCCAAGCCTTACCCCGATATGGCGGGCAGCGGCCTGCATGTGCATTTCAGCCTGCTGGACGCGGCGGGTAATAATGTGTTTGACGATGGCAGCGACGAAGGCAGCCCGGTGCTGCGCCATTGCGTGGCGGGCTTGCTCGGGCTGATGTCGGCCTCGACGCTTGTTTTGGCCCCGCACCTGAATTCCTACCGGCGGCTGACCCCTAACAGCCATGCGCCCACCGGCATTGGTTGGGGCTATGAAAACCGCACCAGCGCCATTCGCATTCCGGGTGGCAGCCCCAAGGCGCGGCGCATAGAGCACCGGGTTGCCGGGTCTGATGCCAACCCCTATTTGCTGCTCGCCGTGTTGCTTGCCGGGGTGCTGGAAGGGCTGGAACGGCAGGAAGAACCAATGCCGCCGGTGGTGGGCAACGCCTATGAGGCCGATCTTGAACAACTGCCGGAAGACTGGAATGCAGCTATAACCGCATTTGAGGAGAGTAACACCCTGAAGCACCACCTAAGCCCCCGGTTTTGCGAGGTTTTCGCAGCCATGAAGCGGCAGGAATTCGCGCGTTTTGCCCAGCGAATGACCGAATTCGAGGTTTCCACCTACCTTACCTCGGTTTAACCGAAAATTTAGCTTGCTTTTAGCCGCGCTTGCCTACCAAATTATTGCAGTCAAACCCAACACGGAGCAATTTTATGAATTATCGTATATCTGGTGCCCTTATTGCGCTGGTCGCCGCCGGGGCTGTGCAGGCCGAGGACAATACCCTGCATATCTATAACTGGTCGGATTATATTGCCGAAGACACGCTCGAGAAATTCACTGCCGCCACCGGTATTGAAGTGACCTATGATGTGTATGACAGCAACGAGGTGCTGGAAGCCAAAATGCTGGCCGGTAGCTCGGGCTATGATGTGGTTGTGCCGACCTCTGATTTTTTGCAGCGCCAGATCGCGGCCGGGGTTTATATGCCGCTGGACAAATCCAAACTGCCCAATCTTGCCAATATGGACCCCGAGTTGATGGCCGGTGCCGCCGCCTATGACCCAGGCAACACCTATGCAATGATCTACCTGTGGGGCACCACCGGCATTGGCTATAATGTGGATGCCGTTGCCGAGCGGCTTGGCGAAGATTACGAAGTGGATAGCTGGGATCTGGTTTTTGACCCGGAGATTTCCGCCAAACTGGCTGATTGCGGCATTTCGATGCTCGATGCGCCAACCGAAATGCTGCCGGCGGCGATGAACTATCTCGGCCTGAGCCCGAATTCGACCGATACTGCCGATTTTGAAGCCGGTGCCGCGCTTCTGGAATCTGTCCGGCCCAATATTCGCTATTTCCATTCCTCGCAGTATATTTCGGACCTCGCCAATGGTGATACCTGTGTGGCGGTTGGCTGGTCGGGTGATGTGTTTCAGGCACAAGCCCGCGCGGCGGAGGCCGAAAACGGGGTTGAAATCGCTTATGTGATCCCGAAAGAGGGGGCGCTGCAGTGGTTTGATATGCTGGCCATTCCGGCAGATGCGCCCAACCCCGATGCGGCGCATAAATTCATCAACTTCATCATGGACGCGCAAATCACTGCCGATATTACCAATTATGTGTGGTATGCCAACGGCAATGCGGCCTCTATGCCTTTGGTTGATGAGGAAATCACTTCTGACCCCGGCATTTTCCCGACACCGGAAGCCAAAGCCAAACTTTGGGCCTCCACGGTTTATAATGCGCGCACAGACCGCACCGTGACCCGCCTGTGGACACGGGTAAAAACCGGCCAATAGGCCAATTTGGGGGGTGCCTTCTGGCCCCCTCCATTCTGGGGGAAAAATGGGCAATAAAGAGCTGGCAGCCGAGGCTAAACCCTGGCGGAATGCAACCGAAAAACCGTTTGTGCGGATCAAAGGCATCACCAAAATGTTTGGTGATCTGGCGGCTGTTGATGATGTATCGCTTGATATCTACAAGGGCGAGCTTTTTTGCCTGCTCGGTGGCTCGGGCTGTGGCAAGTCAACACTGTTGCGCATGTTGGCCGGTTTTGAAACGCCCACTTCCGGTGCCATAGAAATTGAAGGCCAGGATATGACCGGTGTGGCTGCCAACCTGCGCCCCACAAATATGATGTTTCAGTCTTACGCGCTGTTCCCGCATATGTCGGTGGAAAAAAACGTGGCCTATGGCTTGCTGCGGGAGGGGGTGGCAAAGCAGGAAGCGATGGAACGCACCGCCAAAATGCTGGCGCTGGTCAAGCTCGGCGGTTTTGCCAGCCGCAAGCCGCACCAGCTTTCGGGCGGGCAGCAGCAAAGGGTGGCTCTGGCGCGCTCGCTGATCAAGCAGCCCAAATTGTTGCTGCTCGATGAACCTCTCGGCGCGCTCGATAAGAAGCTGCGCGAGGAAACCCAGTTCGAGCTGATCCGCATTCAGGAAGATCTCGGGGTGACCTTTATCGTCGTCACCCATGACCAGGAAGAGGCGATGACCCTTTCCACCCGCATTGGCGTGATGGATGCCGGGAGGATTGTGCAGGTTGGCGAGCCACGCCAGATTTACGAGACGCCCAATTCAAGATATGTGGCCGATTTTATCGGCTCGGTAAATATTTTTGACGGCGAGGTCGATGCCGCCGCCCCTGACCTGATGCGCGTAAACACCCCGGTCGGGCCGCTGGTATGTGAGCCGCTGGCAGGGCTGAAAGCCAGACAAAACATCCATATCGCGGTGCGGCCCGAGCGCATCAAGCTTTCGCGCATGCCGATCAATGCCGCCAATACCCTGCGCGGCACTGTCGAGGAAGTGGCCTATATGGGAAACCTGTCGATCTATCGTGTGCGGTTGGAAGATGGCCGTTTTTTAAAGGTTACCGCCGCCAACGGGCTGCATGAAGAAAACCCCATCACTTGGGACGAGCAGGTGCATATCGGCTGGAGCGCTGCCGCGAGCAACGTGCTGACCCAATGAGCAAGCGGCGGTTTTTCAGCAAACGAAACCTTGTCATCGCCATTCCCAATTTTTGGCTGATCCTGTTTTTCATGGTCCCGTTTCTGGTGGTGCTGAAAATTTCGCTGGCCGAGCCGCGCATCGCCATTCCGCCCTATTCACCGCTGTGGGAATGGGTGAATGGCAGCCTGAAATTTAATATCAATTTTGAAAATTACGCCTATATGTGGCAAGATAGCCTCTATATAAACGCCTATCTTTCCTCTATCAAAATTGCCGCCGTTTCCACGCTGTTGGCTTTGCTGATCGGCTACCCGATGGCCTATTATATTGCGCGCTCGCCCGAGCCGCGGCGCTCTATCCTGCTTTTGCTGGTGGTGCTGCCGTTCTGGACATCATTTCTGCTGCGGGTTTATGCGTGGATAGGGATACTGAAAACCAACGGGATTCTGAATGCGGTGCTGCTCTGGGCCGGCATCATCGATGAACCGCTGATCATCATGCAAACCGATATCGCGGTTTATATCGGCATTGTTTATACCTATCTGCCGTTCTTGATTCTGCCGCTTTATGCCAACCTTGTGAAGCTCGATGACACCTTGCTCGAAGCTTCCTATGATCTTGGCGCCAGCCGGATCTCCAGCTTTTTCCGTATCACCCTGCCGCTGTCGCTGCCCGGCATTATTGCCGGCTCGATGCTGGTGTTTATTCCGGTGATCGGTGAATTCGTGATCCCCACATTGCTTGGCGGGCCGGATACGCTGATGATCGGCAAGGTGCTGTGGGGCGAGTATTTCTCCAACCGTGATTGGCCGGTGGCCTCGGCGGTGGCCATGGTGATGCTGGTGGTGATGATCATCCCGATCATGGTATTGCGTTCGGCACAGAATAAAGGGGCCGAGATATGAGGCTGCGCTTTACCCCGATCATGGCCCTGCTCGGCTTTATCTTTCTTTATGGCCCTATTGTTTCGCTTGTCGTGTATAGCTTCAATGAAAGCAAGCTGGTTACGGTCTGGGGCGGGTGGTCCACCAAGTGGTATGGCGAGCTTTTCGCCAATGAGCAGATCATGCAGGCCGCGTGGCTGAGCCTGAAAATAGGGGTGATTGCCGCCAGCGTGGCCACGGTTTTCGGCACCATGATGGCCATGGTGCTGGTGCGCTTCAAGCGGGTGCGCGGCAAAAACCTGATGACAGGAATGGTAACCGCACCTTTGGTGATGCCGGATGTGATTATCGGCCTGTCGCTTTTGCTGTTGTTTGTGGCAATGGAGGCATTGCTCGGCTGGCCAGCGGGGCGGGGCCTTACCACCATCCTGATCGCCCATATCACCTTTAGCATGGCCTTTGTTACCGTGGTTGTTCAGGCCCGCCTCAGCGATATGGATGACAGTATCGAGGAGGCAGCGCTTGATCTTGGTGCCACGCCCACCCGGGTGTTTTTTGATATCACCCTGCCGATGATCGCGCCGGCGCTGATCTCGGGCTGGCTGCTGGCCTTTACGCTTAGCCTCGATGATCTGGTGATCTCCAGCTTTGTGTCCGGCCCCGGGGCCACCACTTTGCCGATGGTGATATTCTCCAAGGTGCGGCTCGGGGTCTCGCCCGATATCAACGCGCTGGCCAGCCTGATTGTGCTGGCTGTGAGCATCGGAATTGTGGTATCTGCACTCGTAATGCGTAAACGGCCAAAATGAGCCAACAACCTGACTAGAGGTCTCCATGTCGCTCCATAAATCAATGGCCTATGTGGCCAAAATGCCCGGTTCGGTGCCCGACTGGCTGGATGGCCGGCGGGTGGAAGAAGTGGAATGCGTGATCGGCGATATTGCCGGGATTTCGCGCGGGAAGGCCATGCCAAGCAAAAAATTCAACCGCGAAGAGCGGGTGTTTATGCCGCAATCCATTTTCTATCAAACCATCGATGGCCAGTATGTCGATATGGAGGATATCGAAAACCAGTGGACCGAGGCCGATATGGTGCTCAAGCCCGATTACGCCACCGCCACCGCCGCGCCCTGGGCCGGTGATGTAACCCTGCAGGTTATCCATGATGTGCTCAATCTGGATGGTTCGCCCGTAGATATAGTGCCGCGCAATGTGCTCAAACGGGTGCTCGGGCTTTATGCCGCCGAGGGCTGGAAGCCGGTGGTGGCCCCCGAGCTCGAATTTTACCTCACCCGGCCCAACCTTGACCCCGACCTCCCGATCGAGCCACCCATGGGCCGCACCGGGCGGCGGGTGGCCTCGCGGCAGGCCTATTCGATGGTGGCGGTTGATGATTACGGCAAGGTGATCGACGATATTTATGATTTTGCCGAGGCGCAGGGCTATGAAATTGATACGATTATTCAGGAAGGCGGGGCCGGGCAGATCGAGATCAACCTCGTGCATGGAGATCCGGTCAAGCTCGCCGATCAGGTGTTTTACTTCAAACGGATGATCCGTGAAGCGGCGTTTCGCAATGATTGCTACGCCACCTTCATGGCCAAGCCGATGCAGGACGAACCCGGCAGCGCCATGCATATTCACCATTCGGTGCTGGGGCCAGACGGTAAAAACATTTTCAATTCAGAGGATGATCAGCCCACCGATCTGTTTTTCAACTTTTTGGCCGGGATGCAAAAATATGTGCCGAATGCGATCAGCCTGTTTGCGCCCTATGTGAATTCCTATCGCCGCTATGTGGCGTCGGGTTCGGCCCCGATCAACCTTGAATGGGGCGAGGATAACCGCACCACCGGCATTCGGGTGCCGATCTCCAAACCCGAGGCAAGACGGGTGGAAAACCGCGTGGTCGGGATGGATTGCAACCCTTATCTTGGCATTGCGGCCTCGCTGGCCTGCGGGTATCTGGGCATGAAACAGGGGCTAAAGCCGCGCAACCAGATGAGCGGCGAAGCCTATGACGCTGATTATGCGCTGCCCCGCAGCCTGCTTGACGGGCTGGGTGCCTTTGCCAAAGCGCCTGAGCTACGCGAAATACTGGGCACCCGTTTTTGTGATGTTTACAGCGCCCTGAAACACCATGAAGCCGAGGCATTTTTGCAGGTGATCAGCCCGTGGGAGCGCGAGCATCTGCTCCTGAATGTCTGATGGACCTGCTTTACGCCAACGATAAGCCGGGCCGCTACCCCGGTTCCTATTGGGCGAGCGTGGCCACGCCGCTGGCACCGTTTCCGCCGCTGAAGGGCGCGGTGAAGGCCGATATTTGCGTGGTTGGCGGCGGGTATACCGGGCTTTCGGCGGCGCTGCATCTGGCAGAGGCGGGCTATAGCGTGGCGCTGCTGGAAGCGCAGCGGGTGGGCTTTGGCGCTTCGGGGCGCAATGGCGGGCAGGTTGGCTCGGGCCAGCGCATGGCGCAGGATGACCTTGAAAAAGCGGTGGGCATGGAAAAAGCCCGCGCGCTCTGGGAACTGGCCGAGGCCAGCAAGGCCTGCGTAAAGGGCCTGATCGCCAAGCACGGCATTGGGTGTGACTGGCGCGATGGCGTGCTGCATGCCGAGCTAAAGCCAAAGCACCTGCACCATAGTTTTGACTATGCCGACATGCTGCAAACCCGCTATGGCTATGACGAAATTTCGGCGCTGGATGGAGATATGGTGCGGGACCGTCTGGGCACCGAAGCCTATTGCGGCGGCACGCTGGATATGGGCGCGGGGCACCTCAACCCGCAAAAATATGTGTTCGGGCTGGCGCGCGCCGCACTTAGGGCCGGGGTGCAGATATTTGAAGGCAGCAAGGCGCTGGCCTTTTCCGAGGCCGCGCGGCCCCTTGTCACCACCGAAAACGGCAGCGTGAGCGCCGAATTTCTGGTGCTGGCCGGCAATGGCTATATGGGCGCGCTTTCCAGAAAGGTGGCGCAGCGGGTGATGCCGATCAATAATTTTATTGTCGCCACCGAACCGCTGGGCGAAGATATGGCGCGCGCCCTCATCCGGGACGACGTGGCCGTGGCCGATAGCAAATTCGTGGTGAATTACTTCAAACGCTCGGCTGACCACCGCATGGTGTTTGGCGGCGGTGAAACCTATGGTTACAAGTTTCCGGCCAATATCGCCGCCAAGGCGCAAAAACCGATGCTGGAGATTTTCCCCCAGCTCAAAGGTATAAAAATCGAGTATGCCTGGGGGGGCACGCTGGCCATCACCATGAACCGGATGCCCAATTTTGCCCGCCTTGCGCCAAATATCCTCAGCGCCTCCGGCTATTCCGGCCACGGGGTGGCTATGGCCAGTCTGGCAGGAGAAATCATCGCCGAAACCATCCGGGGCAAGAGTGAACGCTTTGCCCTGATGCAATCGGCAACGCCACCGAGATTCCCCGGCGGCCCGGCCCTGCGCAGCCCGCTTCTCGCCCTGGCGATGAGCTATTATGCCTTGCGCGACCGGATTTAGGGCAAATTTGATCATAATTTGCCTATTCTTGAAAGCCTTCCGTTGCGTAATTATTGACCGGAGAATTGCTCCCTCGCTACCATTTGCTGGTTAATATTTCTGGGAGGGAATTATGAAACAACTTACCTTTGCGGCCGCCGCCGCATTGCTGACCAGCACCGCAATTGTGCATGCTGGCGGGATAGAACGCACCACACAATCTGTCGGGATGATTTTTGAAGAAGGCAGCTATGCCGAGTTTGCGCTCAGCTTTGTGGCGCCTTCGGTTTCAGGGGTGGACCCGACCCCGGGGCAAAACCCGACAGGCGATATGGCCAATAATTACTTCGGGCTCAGTGGTGGCTATAAAACCGATATAGGCGACAAAATGGCGCTCGCGGTTATTTTTGACCAACCCTTTGGCGTCGATTCCGAGTATCCGCCCGGCAGTTATTATGGTGGGGTGAATGCCACGCTTGACGCCAATGCGGTGACGCTGCTGGGCAGCTATGACGTATCTGACCGGTTTGTGGTTTATGGCGGTGGCGTTGCGCAAACCATTTCGGCAAATGCGGCCGTGCCGATCGTTGCTGGCTATTCGACCAACCTCGATGGCGATACCGGTTTTGGCTATGTGGCCGGTGCCGCGTTCCAGATTCCGGAATATGCGCTGCGGGTCGCGCTTACTTACCGCTCCGAAATCAGCACAGACCATGTGACATCTGAGGGCTTTGGCGTCCCGCCTGCACCCACGGGCTCGACCAATATCACCACACCGCAATCGGTCAATCTTGAGTTCCAAACCGGGATCAACCCCAAAACGCTGGTCTTTGGCTCGGTGCGCTGGGTGGAGTGGTCACAATTTTCCATCGCCCCGCCCAGTTATCCGCTCAATCCGTTGGTCAGCTATCAAGATGACCGGATCGGCTATTCTCTGGGGGTGGGCCGCAAGCTGAGCGACACGCTTTCGGCTGCCGCAACCATCGGCTATGAGAGAACCCTGCCGGGTGCGGCCAGTATTCTGTCACCAACCAGCGGCTATTTCAGCCTTGGTGGCGGGGTTACCTATAGCTTGGGCGATGCCGAGATCACCGCCGGGCTTAAATACCTGTGGCTTGGAGATGTGGTGGATTCCAATGGCGGGGTGTTTGAAAACAACACCGCCCTTGCCGCCGGGATCAAGGTGAGCATCGCCATGTAGCGCAATTTCCGGCGGGCAAGAACCTGCCCGCCGCCTTTTTTTGCTCCTTTTTGATACGCTATTCGCCTGGGCGTTTGGCGCCGCCTATCTGGCAATAAAAACATCAACCTCGCTATCGTCGCATAATTTTTGAATGCGCGCGGGCGGGGGTTTGTCGGTAAAAAAGGCGTCCATATCGGCGAGGCTGGCAATGCGCACCGGGGCGCGGCGGTTATACTTGATCTCGTCAGCCATCAAAAACGCCTGCCGCGCATTCTGGATGATCGCCTGCGTTACCCGCACCTCGCGAAAGTCGTGTTCCAGCAGCAGCCCGTCTTCTGAAATGGCGGCAATACCGATAACGGCAAAATCGGCGCGGAACTGTTTGATGATTTCGGTGGCCACATCGCCCACCAGTCCGCCATCCGAGCGCCGCAGCACGCCACCGGTTACGATCACTTCGGAATGCGGCGACGTCGACAGGATTTTGGCGACATTGAAATTATTGGTGATCACCATCAGGTTTTTATGGTTGAGCAGGGCGCGGGCTACCGCCTCGGTGGTGGTGCCGATATTCAGGAATATTGAAGCACCGTCAGGAATTTTGCTGGCGCAAAGCTCGGCCATGGCCTCCTTTTCATGCACGGCCAGCAGCGAGCGCTCCTCATAGCCGGGGTTTATCACGCTCGACGGCGGGATCGCCCCGCCATGCACCCGGGTAAGATGCCCCATTTCGCACAGCTCCGATAGATCCCGCCGGATGGTTTGGGCGGTGACCTCGAATTCGCGGCTCAGCCCGTCTACCGTAACCTTGCCAAGATCGCGGGCGATTTTCAGGATTTCGTCATGGCGGAGATTTTGGGCCATTGGGTGCTCCATGTTCGAAAATGTTCGATATGGGTGGTTCTAGGGCAAATTGCGCGGGAAGTTAAGACTTATTATGAGTGGCAGTGAAATATTTGTCACAATAGTTACATAATCGAAAAAATATGAAAATAATTGTTGACGCTTGCGCGAATATATCCGTATAAGTGCGCATCCGAAGCCACGGCTTTGGAGAGTGAAAGTTGGTGATCTCTTATTGGGCCTAGAGTGAACCAGACTTCTGCGGGGGCCGCGCTTTCCCCAAGAGAGCGCAGCCCCCGCAGGGCTTTCTCTGCATTGCCAGATTTTCTATATTATACGGCGCTGCTGTGGCGGTCGCTTGGGGCGTTGAAGGCATCAAACCCCGCGGCAATAATGCGGGTAAGGGCGCGGCCTTCGGGCAATATTTCGAACCGGTCTTTTTTAAACTTCACAAAGCCGCGATATTCTTTGGCGAGGCGTTTGCTATCGGCACGAAGCGGTTTGGCGAAATCGCCAAACTCGCTGTGCAACGCTGCCAGATCCATCTCGAAATCGCACATCAGGGCTTCAATGGCGCGCGCCCGGACCTGATCAGCCTTGCCAAGCGCAAAACCGCGCGCCGCAGACCACTCCCCCGCCTGAATGGCCTTGATATAGGCGGTGGTGGCGGCATCATTCTGGATATAGCCCTGCGGAAAGCGAGAAATCGACGAGGCCCCGAGGCCAATGAGCGCATTGCACAGGTCATCGGTATAACCCTGAAAATTGCGCCGCAGGTTTTTGTTTTGGGCCGCCAGTGCAAGGCTGTCTGCAGGGGCGGCAAAATGGTCGATCCCGATGGCGTCCATCCCGCTTTGTGTAAACATGGCGGCGGCGGTTTCGGCCTGTTCAAAGCGCGCCAGCGCACCGGGCAGGTGCTCTTCCGGAATCATCTTCTGGCGCTTGGCCATCCACGGCACATGGGCATAGCCAAAAAGCGCCACACGGTCGGGCGCCAGCGAAATAACCTTTTCAACGGTGTTTTTCAGCGCGGCCAAATCCTGGTGCGGCAAGCCGTAAACCAGATCAAGGTTGATCGAGGGCACCCCGTGCCGGCGAAGGGCAGCGACGGTATCGCGGGTGAGTTCGTAGGTTTGCGGGCGGCCAATGGCCTGTTGCACAACAGGGTTGAAATCCTGCACCCCGATGCTGGCGCGGTTCATGCCGCCACGCGCGAAAGCGGCGATTTTATCGTCGTTGCACGCGGTCGGGTCGATTTCGACCGAAAAGTCGTAGCTGTCATGAAACGGCAGCGCATCGCTGATCGCGGCCAAAAGGCGGTCGATCATTTCCGGGGTTAGAATGGTCGGGGAGCCACCGCCAAAATGCAGGCGGGCCAGCCTGAGCCCTTCGGGCCGCGCCGCCTTGAGCATCGCGATTTCCTGGAGCAAAACCTCGACATAGGCCGCAACCGGTGAAAGCGAGGTGACACCCTGGGTGCGGCAGGCACAAAACCAGCACAAACGCTCGCAAAACGGGATATGGATATAGAGCGAAACCGGTTTTCGGGTATCGAGCGCGTTGAGCCATTGCGCAAATTGCCCATGGCCGACGTCACTGTGAAAATGCGGTGCGGTAGGATAACTTGTGTAGCGCGGCACATTCTTGTCAAACAGGCCGGCGGCGGTGAGTGCATTTAGGTTTGTCATTCAGGGCAATTAATCGCATAATGGCGGCCAAACCTTGATCGAGATCAAAGCGACTCTCATTTTTCCCCGAAGGCAGGCCTGTTAATGCCCCATTTGGTGCCCAAAATAGATTTGAATATGCGCTGCGGCGATTGCCCTATCAGAAAGCGTGCGATCTGCGCCTATTGCGATCAACCCCAGCTTGATCAACTCGAAGACATCAAATCCTATAAATCCTATCGGGCGGGGGAAACCATTGTCTGGGCCGGCGAAGAAATGCCTTTGATCGGGTCAGTGGTTACCGGTGTGGCCACCCTGTCGCGCAGCCTGCCCGATGGCCGCCGCCAGATGGTGGGGCTTTTGCTGCCATCCGATTTTATTGGCAGGCCCGGCCGCAAGGCGGCACCTTATGATGTGGTGGCCGCCAGCGATGTGCTGGTCTGCCATTTCAGGGCCTCGAAGTTCAATGAAATGATCGAAAACACCCCCGCCCTCGAGCGGCGCCTGCTTGACATGACCATGGACGAGCTCGAATCCGCACGGGAGTGGATGCTGCTGCTTGGCCGCAAGACAGCAAGGGAAAAAATAGCCAGTGTGCTGGTGATATTTGCGCGGCGCGATGCCGAGTTTCATAAAGAAAAACCAGCTGATGATTTGCGCTTTGAAGTGCCGTTAACCCGCGAGGCCATGGCTGATTATCTTGGCCTGACCATCGAAACCGTCAGCCGCCAGTTTTCAGCGCTCAAAAAATCCGGTGTGATTATCCTTGAGGATGCACGCCATATCCGGGTGCCCGATTATGTGCGGTTGCTGGACGAAGCGTCTGACGATTCGGACGGCGGGTTTATCGCATAATCCATGTGAAATGCGGATCAGACTTGATTTGTATCAATGTTGCTTTTACCCTTTTGTCGCATTAGGCAATTATAAAAAAGGGCGGACTCAATTTGCCCGAACCTAAAAAGAGGGCGTAATATGCAACACATGGTAAAGGCAATTTTGCTTGGGCTTGTGGTCCTGGCTGCTGCGATCGCAACAAATTTCGCGCGTGATCTGGCCTATCAGGTCCACGCGGTTATCATCATTATATGGGCCGGATTCCTGTTTATCCGCGAGATCGGCAAAATCGGCAATAAACCGGTACCGGCACCCACCGGATATATGGACGACGTTGTTCGTGCCGGGGTGATCGCCACCACATTCTGGGGGATCGCGGGTTTTACCGTCGGTGTCTGGATCGCGTTTCAACTGGCTTTTCCGGTGCTCAACCTTTCCGAGTGGACCGGCCCCTACTTTAATTTTGGCCGTTTGCGCCCGTTGCATACCTCGGCTGTGATCTTTGCCTTTGGCGGCAATGCCCTGATCGCGACCTCTTTTTATATCGTGCAGCGCACCAGCGCCGCGCGCCTGTTTGGCGGCAATCTGGCGTGGTTTGTGTTCTGGGGGTATCAGCTTTTCATCGTATTGGCGGCCACCGGCTATTTGCTCGGGGTTACCCAATCAAAAGAATATGCCGAACCGGAGTGGTATGTAGACCTGTGGCTCACCGTGGTTTGGGTGGCCTATCTGGTGGTGTTTGCCGGCACGATCTACAAGCGCAAAGAACCGCATATCTATGTGGCGAACTGGTTCTTCCTCGCCTTCATTCTTACCATTGCCATGCTGCATATCATCAATAACCTCGCGGTGCCTGTTTCGATTTTCGGCTCCAAATCGGTTGTGCTGTTTTCCGGTGTGCAGGATGCCATGGTCCAGTGGTGGTATGGCCATAACGCGGTGGGCTTTTTCCTGACAGCGGGCTTCCTCGGGATGATGTATTACTTTGTGCCAAAACAGGCCGAACGCCCGGTTTATTCCTATAAACTGTCAATCGTTCACTTCTGGGCGCTGATATTCCTTTATATCTGGGCCGGTCCGCACCATCTTTATTATACCGCGCTGCCCGACTGGGCGCAAACGCTGGGTATGGTGATGTCTGTTATCCTCTGGATGCCCTCATGGGGCGGGATGATCAACGGGTTGATGACGCTATCCGGCGCGTGGGATAAACTGCGCACCGATCCGATATTGCGGATCATGGTTGTGTCTATCGCCTTTTACGGGATGTCGACCTTCGAGGGGCCGGTGATGGCCATTAAAGCGGTGAACAGCCTCAGCCATTACACAGACTGGACCATTGGCCACGTGCACTCGGGTGCGCTGGGCTGGAACGGGATGATCACATTCGGGGCGCTCTACTTCCTGACACCACGCTTGTGGGGCCGTGAGCGGCTCTATTCCCTGAAGCTGGTCAATTACCATTTCTGGCTCGCCACCATCGGCATCGTGCTTTACGCCTCGTCGATGTGGGTTTCGGGCATCATGGAAGGCCTGATGTGGCGCGAGGTTGATGCGCAGGGCTTCCTTGTGAATGCCTTCTCGGACACGGTTGTCGCCAAATACCCGCTGCTGATCATTCGCGGCATAGGTGGTTTGTTCTATCTCGCGGGCGGGCTGGTTATGGCCTTTAACCTGTGGAAGACCGCCATCGGGGCCGGCGCGGCAACCCCCAAGCAAGCCGCGTCAGCGACACCTGCAGAATAAGGAAAAGAGACGATGGGAATTTTAAACAAACACGGCATTATCGAACGTAATGCCACGCTCCTGATGGTATTCTCCCTTGTTGCGGTGAGCATTGGCGGGCTGGTCGAGATTGTGCCGCTTTTTTACCTGCAAAACACCATCGAGGATGTAGAGGGCATGCGCCCCTACACCCCGCTGGAGCTATCGGGGCGCGATATTTATATCCGCGAAGGCTGCTATGTGTGCCACAGCCAGATGATCCGGCCGATGCGCGACGAAGTGGAGCGCTATGGCAACTATTCGCTGGCGGCAGAAAGCCAATATGACCACCCGTTCCAGTGGGGCTCCAAGCGCACCGGCCCGGATCTGGCACGGGTTGGCGGCCGCTATTCGGATGCATGGCAGGTTGACCATCTGAGCGACCCGCGCTCGGTGGTGCCTGAATCGATCATGCCGGAATATGCTTTCCTGAAGGAGACACCGCTGGATATCGAATTCATCGAAGACCGGCTGGTCGCCGACTCCATGGTAGGGGTGCCCTATAGCGACGTGATGATCGCCTCGGCCAAGCAAGACCTGTTGGCCCAGCTCGACCCTTTTAGTGACGGGATCGACAGCCTTTATGCCAATTACGGTGAAAACGTGGTTGCGCGCAATTTTGATGGTCAGGAAGAACTGACCGAAATGGATGCGCTGGTCGCTTATTTGCAAATGCTGGGCACATTGGTCGATTTTTCGACCTTTGAACCAGACGCAAGCCGCTAGGAGGATGTGATGGCTTCACTTTTGAGAGAATTGGCCGATAGCTGGTTCATGCTTGTTATGCTGATCTCGTTTATCGGTATTATCATCTTTGCCTTCCGGCCCGGCACCAAACAAGCCTATGACAGGCTGCGCAACCTTCCCCTGCAGGATGACGATATCTTGGTAGAAGATGAGTCAGGAGAGAAATAATGGCTAAAAAACCAGAAAAAGAAGAAGTTGGCACCACCGGCCATGAATGGGACGGGATCAAGGAATACAACAACCCGTTGCCGCGCTGGTGGCTGATTACCATGTGGCTCACCATTATTTGGGGCATTGGTTACACCATCGCCTATCCGGCATGGCCATTGATAAACGGGGCGACCCCGGGCCTGCTCGGCTATTCCTCGCGCGCCGATGTGCAGGCCGATATTGATGCGGTAAATGCGCAAAACGCGCCTTTGGTGGCACGTATCAACGATCTCGAACTGGCGGCAATTGCCGATGACAGCGAAGTTGGCGGCTTTGCCATCAACGGTGGCCGCGCGGTCTTCCAGACCTTTTGCGCGCAGTGCCACGGCTCCGGTGCAAACGGCTCGGTGGGTTACCCCAGCCTGATCGATGACGACTGGCTGTGGGGCGGTTCGATCGAGGATATTTATACCTCTATCAACAACGGTATCCGCTATGAATCCGACCCCGAAACGCGTTTTTCGGAAATGCCGCAATTTGGCGAGATTCTGGCCGAGGAGGAAGTCGGCAGCCTGGTGCAATATGTCGGGTCGCTTTCCGGCATCAATGGCGCGGTAGCCACGCCCGAGGGTGAAACCCTCTATCTTGACAGTTGCGCCGCCTGCCACGGTGATAATGGCCAGGGCGACCGCTTTGTCGGCGCGCCTGATCTGACCGACGCGATCTGGCTCTATGGCTCTGACCCGGCATCGCTGGAAGAAACCATTACAATGGCGCGCAGCGGTGTGATGCCGGCGTGGTCGGGGCGGCTTTCGGAAAGCCAGATCCGGCAGGTGGCGGTTTATATCCACTCGCTTGGAGGTGGCGAATAAACCTCGCCAATGTGATGATGATCAAAGCCCGGCCGCTGTTCCGGGCTTTTTTCCGGTTAGTTTTGCGGACTTGATGTGGGTCAATTACCAAATGTCGAATCAGGGCTACACAGGCTGGGCGAAGTCAAAATGGTTAGACTCTAATGTTTTTGGCTTTTTGTTGCGGGGCTTTGGCTCTGCTTCACTCCCCTCGCGCCTCGCTGGCGCAAACTTTACGCCTGATCGCCCATGTGCGGTCAGGCTTTTTTTATGCGCTGCGGCAATGTGCGTAACACTAATTGATCGATATCAGCGGGCGCAGGTGGTAAGAGGGCCTATCTTGACTAAAGTTTGGCCGTGTCGTGGCCGAACCCAGTTCCGGAGCCAGAATATTGAGTGATTCAAGCAAACCTGAAAGCCTTTATGCCGCCCGCGAGCCGGTTTTTCCGCGTAAAGTCAAAGGCAGGTTCCGGGCCCTGAAATGGTGGCTCATGGGCCTCACTCTGGGCATTTATTATTTATTGCCCTGGGTCCGCTGGGACCGCGGTGCAAACCTGTCTGATCAGGCTGTTTTGCTTGATCTGGCCAACCGGCGGTTTTTCTTTTTCTGGATCGAAATCTGGCCGCATGAATTTTATTTCATTGCCGGGCTGCTGATCATGGCCGGGCTGGGGCTGTTTTTGTTTACCTCGGCGCTGGGCCGGGTGTGGTGCGGCTATGCCTGCCCGCAAACCGTATGGACAGACCTGTTTATATTGGTTGAACGCTGGGTAGAGGGCGACAGGAACGCGCGCATCCGGCTGCTCAATGCCAAGTGGAGCCCGCGCAAAGCCCGGCTGCGGCTCACCAAATGGCTGGTATGGCTTTTGATCGCGGTGGCCACGGGCGGCGCCTGGGTGTTTTATTTTGCCGATGCCCCCACGTTGGCGCGCGAACTGGTTACCGGTGAGGCCGGTTTTATTGCCTATGCCGCTATTGCGCTGCTTACCGCCACCACCTTTGTATTTGGCGGCTTCATGCGCGAGCAGATCTGCATTTATGCCTGCCCGTGGCCGCGCATTCAGGCCGCGATGATGGATGAGGAAACCCTGACCGTTGGTTACCGCGAATGGCGCGGCGAGCCGCGCGGCAAGCACCGAAAATCCGCTGGGGCCGACCAGCTTGGTGACTGTATCGACTGTATGGCCTGCGTAAACGTGTGCCCCACCGGTATCGATATCCGCGATGGCCAGCAGCTGGAATGTATCACCTGTGCGCTTTGCATTGATGCCTGTGACGATGTCATGACCAAAATCGGCAAGCCCCGTGGTTTGATTGATTACCTGGCCATCTCGGATATCGAGCGCGAAAAATCGGGCATGGCGCCGCGCAATCTTTGGGGGCATGTGTTTCGCCTGCGCACCATGATCTATATTGCGCTATGGGCGGCTGTGGGACTGGCGCTTTTGGTGGCCTTGCTTATCCGCTCCGATATCGGGCTTTCGGTATCACCGGTGCGCAACCCCACCTACATTATCATGTCTGACGGCTCTGTGCGAAATGCGTATGATGTGCGCCTGCGCAACATGAACGGTGACGATATTGTCTTTGACATTACCGCCGAAGGGGCTGATGAATTGATATTGAAGATTGAGGGGGTTGACGGCAACGCCGTTGACGCCGCCGCCGATGCGACAACCCAGATCAGGCTATACCTGACCAGCCCGCGTGATAGCGCCTATGCCCTGGGCAATTCTTCGCCAGTGCGCATTCGCATCCAAAGCGACGCAAGCGATTCTACCACGTTCGCCGATACTGTGTTTAACGGAAAAGGAAACTAGCAATGACCAGAGCCGCGCCAAAAGAATTTACCGGCAAGAAAATGCTGGCTGTCATGGTCACTTTTTTTGCGGTAATCATTTCTGTAAATGTCTATATGGCCTATTCCGCGCTCAACACCTTTCCGGGGTTGGAGGTTGAAAATTCCTATGTGGCATCACAGCAGTTTGATGATCGCGCCGCAGCCCAGCGCGCTCTGGGCTGGGAGGTTATCTTTACCCGCGAGGGGGATGAGCTGGTGCTTGATCTGCGCGACAGCACCGGCACCGCGGTAACACCGGCCAGTATCGATGCGGTAATCGGCCGCCCCACATTCGCGGGCGAGGATATTACCCTCGCGTTTCGGCTTGTCGGTGACAGCTATCGCGCCGAGGCAGCGCTGGCACCCGGCCCGTGGCGGCTTTTTTTGGATGTCGTGGCACAAAACGGCACCCTTTTTAAAAAGCGTCTGCAACTGGTCGTAGACGAATGAGATGACTGCCGAAACCCCCACCCGCTCGGCTTGCCCCGCCTGTGTGGCACTGCCCGAAAAGGGCGCATCAGCGCCCAGGCTCGACATGGCCACCACCGCAATGCGGCGGGTGGAGCTTGCCCTGCCCACAGTGCATTGTGCGGCCTGCATTGCGGCGGTTGAGCGCCGGTTGGCCAGCCGCCCGGATGTGGCGGGCGCGCGGGTAAACCTTACCTTGAAGCGGGTATCGGTTACTGTTGCCGATCTGCCCGATATCGAACAGTCGCTGATTGCCGAGCTGGGCCAGCTTGGCTATCCGGCCCGCCCGCTCGATAGCGCGGTGCTGGCCAAGGCCGAGAGCGATAAAGCCGGGCGCGATATGCTGGCCCGGCTCGGGGTGGCCGGATTCGCGATGATGAATGTCATGCTTTTGTCGATTTCGGTATGGGCCGGGGCCGAGGGCTATACCCGGGCGCTGATGCACTGGGTTTCCGCCGCCATTGCCCTACCCGCGATTGCCTTTTCGGCCTATCCGTTTTTCAAGTCGGGCTGGGGGGCGCTCAAACATGCGCGCCTCAATATGGATGTGCCGATTTCGCTGGCCATTCTGCTTTCTTCCGGGGTCTCGCTTTATGAAACCATGCAGGGCGGAGAACAGGCCTATTTTGACGCCGCTCTGGCGCTGACCTTCTTTTTGCTGATCGGCCGCTTTCTGGATTACAAAACCCGGGCCACGGCGCGTTCGGCCGCTTCTGAACTGGCGGCGCTGGAGGTGCAGAAAGCGCGGCGGATCACCGAAGACGGCGAGGAGACAGTGCCGCTCGATGCGCTGCGCGAGGGTGATATTTTGGCAGTGGCCGCCGGAGAGCGCCTGCCTGCCGACGGCGTGGTGTTATGGGGCGATAGCGAGCTTGACCCATCCATGCTCACCGGTGAAACCCTGCCGCAAGCGGTGGGGCAGGGGGCGGTGGTGCGCGCCGGCATGCTCAATATTTCGGGGCCGCTGCGGATAAGGGCCGAGGGGCTGGGCGAGGAAACCCTGCTCAAGCAGATCACCCGGCTGGTGGAAACCGCCGAAAACAGCCGCAACCGCTATACCTCGCTGGCCGAAAGGGCCGCGGCAATTTACGCGCCCGCAGTGCATTTACTGGCGTTGGTGGCGTTTATCGGCTGGGGCGCGGCCACGGGAGACTGGCGGCTGGCGGTAAATATTGCGGCGGCGGTGCTGATTATCACCTGCCCCTGCGCGCTGGGGCTGGCGGTGCCGGCGGTGCTGGCGGCGGCTTCAGGGCGGCTTTTTGCGCAAGGGGTGCTGCTGAAAGATGGCATTTCGCTGGAAAAGCTGGCCGAGATCGACACCGTGGTGTTTGACAAAACCGGCACGCTGACCAGCGGTAAACCCGCGCTGATAAACGCAGACGAGATTTCAGACGAAAACCGCGCCATTGCCGCGGCGCTGGCCCGGCATTCGGCGCACCCGCTTTCCCAAGCCATTGCCGCGGCCTTCTCCAGCGATCTGGAAATCAGCGATATTGGCGAGCACC
>Ga0316205_10001312_pt1 | contig 33065 bp, 27 predicted proteins | sample 3monthpyrite_MG_FD_204941 | JGI IMG/M metagenome (GOLD analysis project Ga0316205, IMG submission 204941) | Microbial mat bacterial communities from mineral coupon in-situ incubated in ocean water Damariscotta River, Maine, United States -... | ecosystem: Environmental > Aquatic > Marine >...
ACCTAGAGTTAACAGAGCAATACCTATAGCTCCAATGACAAAGCTCAATATCCATTGCCGTGATATGTTCTTTTTACTAATTAGACGCTCAAGGATTGCGGCAAAAAAAGGTGCAGTAGCTATAGAGACCACGGTACCAATAGCAACACCTGATAAACGCATTGAGGTATAAAATGCCAATGGGTAAACCGCGACAGAAGCTGCACCTAAAATCAGAACCTTAGGTTGTTCGAGCATGATTTTATAATCTATAAGTAGCTTTTTTCGAGCTGTGATTACAAGTAATGCTCCCCCTATTCCCATAGAAAATGCACCAATTGCCAGAGAGCTTACATCAGGGGAATAGTTTGCTACCGTACCAGTTGTTCCCCACAAAAAACTGGCAATAATAATAGCAAAAACGCCTTTGGTTTTTTTGTGGTGATTTTCCATAATGATACCTGCCTATGATAACTTCAGTACAGCAATAGTATGCTAATGGTGAAAGGTATTTTTAACAATTAGGACGCAATCGTTAACAATTAGGACTAAGTTTACTTTTTGAATTTTGTTGGTGATAGACCAAAGTATTGTGAAAACTTTCGGCTAAAGGCCGAGAGTTCTTTATAACCTACTTTTTCACCAATAATTTGTAGTGGGTAATCTGTATGCGTAAGTAAAGCTTGAGCTTTTTCCATTCGAAGTTTTGTTACATACTTCATCACAGTCATGCTTGTCTGTTGTTTAAAGAGTTTTTTAAGCTGTGTCTCACTTAGGAAAGCTGATTCAGCCAAGCGTTTGATTTGGAGTTGCTCTGCAATATTTTGCTCTATAAAGGATATTACTGTACCAATGCGATTATCTACTTTTGGCAATAACGGTTGTTCTGCAAGCAGTAAGCTAAGCATTTCAAACATAGTTTGTTCTAATTGTGCATTAATTTTATTTTCCAATTGGTTTTCGACAAACGTTAAGTAACTCCTAAGAGATGCATTGATCGCAAAAACAATACATTGTGAAGAAGAAATATTTAATGGGAGGTTTTTCATGTCTACGACTACGAACCTAGCTTCAGTATCAGCAGTGAACAAGTGCTCTTCGTTGGTTTTAACTACCACACATTCACCAGGAGCCACTTTACCGTTGAAATTACCTACACATATATTTATGACACCACGTAAAGGTAAAACCAATTGATTAAAGTGATGTGAGTGACGGGTCGGCTTTGTACTATAAGAACGAATAGATAATAGATTTTGCATAATAATAGAAAACGTATTGCCTTATTTTATCCTGATTATGGGTCTACATATTAGAGTAATGGGCAATAAAGTGAAGTATTAGTTTTTACTTTTTTTAATTCGACTCTCTATAACCTGCTTTGGTGTGTGAATTAAACTGGCTTTTACCACTGTCAGGCTCGGTCAAAACCTACAAACCCAAAGTGTCAGTTTAGTTTGAAATAATACACTTTTAATCAATACAAAAAAAAGGCACCAAGCTTTCGCCTGATGCCTCTCTCGCTAATTTCAAACCTCGAAATTAATTAGACTCTAAAGCTGATTCTATTTGCTCTTCTGTAGCAAGATAAATACGAGTCAATGTGATTGTATGATCAGCGTGTTTTGTCATCCACAATTCATGGCGACCATTCGCTTTAATACGTTTCCCTTGAGTGTAATGTTTTGAATGTTTTGCGCTTGAGTTTGCTGAATTCGCAGATCCACCGTCATACGATGCAGTCAAACTAGTACCTGAGTAAGCAGAATAACCTCTGATCATTACATGCCAACGACCTTCACTGGCACTGCTGAAGTTACAAGTTTCAGTGTTACCATTTTTGTAGGGGCGACAATCATAGCTGCTTGTGGTTGGTTGACTGGCAAACTTAACATACATGTCAGCATCGCCTGAACCGCCGCTCATTGCGAAGGATAGATTGCTGGCGCCCGAAGGAACGTCAATGTAGAAGTTAGTCGTTGAGTTTCTAGAACCGCTCATGTTTGTTTCTGCAACACCATCACAAAGTACACCGTTGCCGCTAACACAACTAGTTCCGCCACCACCACCTTCGGTATAACTGCCGGTTAAGTTGACTCCAGAAAAGGTACTGTAAGCTTTAACACGAACGTAATAAGTCCCGCCGGTTTGAGTGCCAGCACAGGTTTCGTTATTACCACTCTTGTATGGACGACAATCATAAGAGCTGTCGGTTGGGGTTGAACCGAATCGGGTATACATATCTGCATCACCTGAACCGCCGCTCATGTTGAAACTGATGTTAGTTGCGCCAGCAGGAACATCCATAGTGTATACAACATCATTACCAGTTGACTCAGAAAGTCCTGTAGCGGCTGTTCCATTGGTGAGAACATTACCGCCACCACCACCACCGCCGCCGATATGAGAGTATATTTGATCTAATAATTCATAGTCATGAGCATTCGGCCATTGACTGTTAGTCGGGTTATTAGCGTAATCCATGCAAGTATTTTGACTGGAACCATCTTCACTGGTGTGACCTAAACCAAATAAGTGACCCATTTCCTGGCACATGACTTTGTTGCGATCTTCCTGCCCCATGGAATAAGAATCATTGACTTTTGCAACGCCGTATAAAATATGATTATTGCTATCAATATTGAGCGATGCCAAACCTGACCACCCAGTCGTTCCGTATGTATAGTTACAGGTTCTGATTTGACCATTGACGATGGCACAATTGTTTCGAGTGTTGGTACTATCATCACTTGAAGTAATAGCTAGATTTAATGAGGAAGATACATTCCACTGGGATATTGTCGTATCTAATTCTGTTTGCCAATCTTGCGTAACACTATCGATCACCGATAGTTGTACTGGTAGTGATGTTGCATCCCAATGATAAGTTCCACTCGCATTACCCCAAGTGTGGCTTGCGATCCCTGGCAACGCAGCCATCACTGCTGTGGTAGCGACAGCGATAAGTATTTTCTTTTTATATTTTATCATTACTATTTTCCTGTTGTTTTGATTATAAAATAGTGTTCGGTGGTACGACTTGATCGTCGACATCCTCCTTTTCGTCATCTGTAGTTAACAACTCCACAAACACCGTTTGGCAATTTAATTACCGAGCGAAAACATATATCAAAAAATAAAATAAAAAAGTAAATATTACACTTTTTGCTGCTTTTTTATAAATGTTACCTGTTAAGTTAATTAAATATCGCCTTTTGCGATAGAAACAGCAGCTATGTCCTTAGCTTTGTAGGAACAGTGCGGCATTTGTTAGGAGAAAACTTGACTCGAATTGAAGATAGATTTTCAAAAGAAACCATTAGTGTTTTTTGCCGCGTCATCGTCGCTCGCAATGGCAGATTTTGAATCTATGATTTCACTTTCTGGAGGTTGTTGAAATCTGCATTTTTAAGTGAGATAGATATCCTTCGAGCATAGTTAGAAATTTTTGTTGGCTTGGCAAAGCGTGGCCATGAAGTAACCGGTTTGATAGAGTTTTGATTTCTATCTTTGAACTCTGTGTTCTTTGTGCCTCTGTGGTAAATTTTGATTTAGTCACTTAATTCCTTAAGTCTGCTATTCAATATTTTCAGTTATTTAAAATCAGGCGCGATTCTTGCATTTACCCATATCACAACAACAATCTGCTATTTTTTTGACACATAACTCACCCTATGGCCGAAACCCTTACCCAAAATTTATCCATCAGTAAAATACCCGCTTTGGGTACGCCGATCCTATTATTGGTTTTGTTGGCAATGATGACATTGCCAATACCTACTTTTTTGCTGGATATGTTGTTTACTTTTAATATCTCGCTGGCGTTAGTCGTGGTATTGGCGACGGTTTATTCCCAGCGCCCTCTCGATTTTGCTGTTTTTCCAACGATATTGTTGGTGGCCACTTTGATGCGTTTGGCTTTAAATGTTGCTTCTACTAGAGTGGTATTAATGAATGGTCACACCGGCCCTGGCGCCGCTGGAGATGTTATCGAGTCATTTGGTTCAGTGGTCATTGGGGGAAATTATGCAGTGGGCCTTGTGGTTTTTGCCATATTGGTCATCATCAATTTTGTGGTAGTGACTAAAGGCGCTGGAAGGATTTCTGAAGTTAGCGCTCGTTTTACTTTAGATGCGATGCCCGGTAAACAAATGGCCATTGATGCAGATTTAAATGCCGGACTGCTTACTCAAGAGGAAGCTAAAGAACGCCGCAGTGAAGTCTCTCAAGAAGCTGACTTTTATGGTTCAATGGATGGAGCGTCAAAATTTGTCCGTGGAGATGCGGTCGCCGGTTTATTAATTCTGTTTATCAATATCATTGGCGGAGTGGCGGTTGGGGTGGGGCAACATGGACTCGACTTTTCCACCGCGATGCAATATTACGCGCTATTGACCATTGGTGACGGGTTAGTCGCTCAGGTTCCCGCTTTGTTGTTATCAACTTCTGCGGCAATTATGGTCACTCGGCAAAATACTGCCCATAATATGGGTGAAATGCTAGTCACTCAATTAATCATGAAACCAAAGGTGCTATATGTGACGGCGGGTGTACTTTTTGTGATGGGTATTATTCCCGGTATGCCACATTTACCTTTTTTGATTCTAACCAGCATTTGCGCAGGAGGTGGATATTTTGTCAACCAAAAGAATACCCAAACAGCACAACGAGAACTACAAGTTATTGAGCAGCAACCTGAGCCAGAATCGATAGTTAAAGAGTTAAGTTGGGATGATGTACCGCCGGTCGACCAAGTTGGTCTGGAGGTTGGCTATCGGTTAATTCCTATGGTTGATCCTGCTCAGGATGGAAAGTTGATGGGTCGTATAAAAGGGGTCAGAAAAAAAGTTTCTCAAGAGCTCGGATTTTTGGTTTCATCGGTGCATATTAGAGACAATCTGGATCTGTCGCCAAATGCTTACAGGATTGCGATACAAGGCGCGACTGTCGGCGATGCAGAAGTTTATCCTGACAAAGAACTGGCTATTAATCCGGGTCAGGTTTTTGGAAAATTGGAAGGACTCGAAGCAAAAGATCCCGCTTTTGGGCTGGATGCTGTTTGGATAGAAGCCTCACAAAGAGACAATGCGCAAGCTTTAGGATATACGGTGGTGGATGCCAGCACTGTGATCGCAACTCATTTGAGCCACTTATTACAATCTCATGCGGCTGACCTGTTTGGACATGAAGAAGCAGAGCAAATGTTAAAAGCATTAGGCAAAAGCGCTCCAAAATTGGTCGAAACTTTAATCCCTGACGTTGTTCCCCTCGGAACCTTAGTCAAAGTGCTGCAAAATCTATTGGTTGAACAAGTACCGGTCAGAGATCTTCGTACAATTGCCGAAACTTTGGCGGAGTTTTCAAGTAGGAGTCAAGATCCCGCCATATTAACCGCCGCTGTCAGAGTGTCGCTAAATCGACTAATCGTTCAAACTATTAACGGTCTGCAGATTGAAATCCCGGTTGTTACCTTAGCACCGGATTTGGAACAAATTTTGCAACAGTCACTATCATCCGATGGAGAAGGAGCGGTAGGTATAGAGCCCGGACTGGCGGATCGAATTCAAACTTCTCTCAAAAAAGTGGTGGAACAGCAGGAAGCGGCGGGTCAGTCCTCGATACTTTTGGTCGCACCTACTTTACGCCCATCATTGGCAAAATTTGCTCGCTTTGGCATTAAGGGCTTACACGTATTGAGTTATCAGGAAATTCCAGATAACAAACAAATTAAAGTGGTAGCGACCGTTGGTAATGAAGCAAACAGTTAATATATCAGAGATAAAATATGAAAATAAGACGATTTTATAGTAAAAATATGCGCTCTGCCCTGCGTCAGGTGACGGATGAATTCGGTGAAGATGCCGCTATTTTATCCAGTCAAAAGACCGCTAGCGGTGTCGAAGTAATAGCTGCTCTTGATTATGATCAGGATTTGATGCCGTCTTCATTAAATGACGTTGCAATTCATTCTGATAACGACTCTTCGAAACTGCCTTTTAGTCAGACAACTTCGTCGAAACATAAGTCGCAGGCAAGTGCCAGCAATGAATCTCCACAAGAATCTAATCATATTGCAAAGGAAGATAATCAGTATCAAGTTAACAGTGCTGAGTCAGCGATTGACGATTCATCGGTTGACAGCCAGATTAAAATAGATCATCAATTACAGGAAAATAAACAGTCTGGTAAAAAACTCGAATGGACAACGGATCCGGGATTGCTAGGAATGCGGGAAGAGTTAGGTTTGATGCGTTCAATGATGTCTGAGCAGTTGAAGGGGATTGGATGGGAGCGCTTCAGCCAAAAAGATCCTGTTCGGGCCATGTTATCAAGAAAATTTTCCGCTCTGGGAATCAGCCAATCGATAGCTGATAATTTAATACCGCAGGTCAAAAAACAACAGGACGCTGAATGTTGTTGGCAAAATCTACTTGCTTTGTTAGCAAAGTCAATTGCTATTAACAATCAGGATTTGCTAACCAATGGTGGAATATTTGCTTTTATGGGACCATCTGGCGCGGGTAAAACGACCACCATTGCTAAACTGGCTGCGCGTTTTGTGATTAAACATGGCGTTAATTCTGTGGCGGTTATATCCACCGATAATTATCGAATTTCAGCGCAGCAACAGTTGGGTAGCTTCGCAAGATTATTGGGAATACCCATGTTATGCGTAACTAATAAACATCCATTGGATCACCTTTTAAACCAGACTCGCGACAAAAAGTTAGTTTTGATCGATACTGCGGGTATGTCAAAAAAAGACGTTGATATCGCCAGGCAATTGGAAACACTCAAACAGTGTCATGCTGAAATAAAAAGATTTCTATTAATTCCTGCGACCAACCAATCAGCCGTTATCCGGCAATCAATTGATCTTTTTAAGCCATATTCCCCTTACGCGGTCATTATAACTAAACTTGATGAAGCTGCCAGCTTGGGGGAGGTTTTAAGTCTGGTGATAGCAAATGAGCTTCCTGTAGCCTTTTCCACAGATGGCCAAAGAGTGCCAGAAGATATACGAGTAGCACGAAATCATCATCTGGTTTCAAAGGCAGTCTGGTTAACCAGTAAATACGGCAATGACACACAAGATTGGCAACTTGCCCAGGAAATGCAACAGCTTCGATACGGCTGATTTTAAAGGTCGCTGAATAGTTATCGATTAAACAACATTTGTGTAAAAATATGGTCTATGCTTACATAAATAGCGAAAAACTACTTATAATAGTCATGACCTTGGAAAACGATTTTTGGAGATGCATTTTTGAGTCAAATTAACAATATTGCTCGCGGAGCAGCATCTAAGCCGGTTAAGGTCATCGCTGTGACCGGTGGAAAAGGCGGGGTGGGTAAAAGCAACGTCTCGGTTAATCTTTCAGTGGCTTTGTGTCAATTAGGCCACAAAGTGATGTTACTGGATGCCGATTTAGGGCTTGCAAATGTTGACATTATGCTCGGGTTAAATACCAAGAAAACTCTGGCAAACGTGTTGGCAGGTGATTGTGAGTTGAAAGACATTGTTCTTGAAGGGCCACACGGTTTGCAAATTGTGCCTGCTTCGTCTGGTACAAAAAGCATGGCAGAGCTGTCTTCGATAGAGCATGCTGGTATAATTCAGGCATTCAGTGAAATAGGCGATAATCTCGATTTTTTAATTATTGACACCGCGGCGGGTATCACCGACATGGTGATCAATTTTGTTCAGGCGGCTCAAGACGTTTTGGCGGTTGTGTGCGATGAACCCACTTCAATCACCGATGTTTACGCTTTGATGAAAGTTTTAAACAAAGACCACAAAATAGTCCGATTTCATGTTTTGGCGAATATGGTCAAAACCAGTCAGGAAGGGCGAGAAATTTTTGCCACTTTAAGTGGAGTGTGTAATCGCTTTTTGGACGTAACTCTTAATTATTTAGGGTCGGTCCCTTTTGACGACAATGTCAGAATATCGGTTAAGAAGCAAAAGCCGCTGTTGGATGTTTTTCCTCGTAGTCCTGCTGCTATAGCAATCAAGAGCCTTGCAAAAAAGGTTCAACGTTGGCCCATGCCGACTGATGCAAGTGGCAATATTGAGTTTTTTATGGAAAGACTGGTTTCACGAGCAAGTTAGTCAGGGTTAGTTATATTAAAATAAAAGTAATTATTCAATGAATTGCCAAGTAGAACCGAAAGCTGAATCGTTACCTACAAAAAAGTGAGCCAACAATGCTTGCAATAACATTAACATAGGCTGTAGATGTGACCGGAGCAGATACATACAAAAAAATACAAGATGACGACTTTGCTGTGCGTTATGCGCCTCTGGTTAAACGTATTGCGCATCATCTTATGGCAAGATTGCCTGCCAGTGTTCAATTGGAAGACATGTTGCAAGCCGGAATGTTAGGTTTATTGGAAGCTCGAGGTAATTTTGATGCAAGCAAAGGTGCCAGTTTTGAAACCTTTGCCGGAATAAGAATTCGCGGCTCGATGATCGATGAAATAAGAAGGGGAGATTGGGTACCCCGCTCCGTACACAAAAATTCCAGAAGTATCGCCGTAGTCATAAAGGAAATTGAACAACGCACTGGCCGCGATGCAAGAGATACTGAAGTTGCAGAGAAACTCGGAGTAGAAGTTGCTGAATATCGGCAAATGCTGATGGATGTTAGCAATGGCCATATGATGGATTTCGAAGCGATGGGGGTAACTGAGGACTATTTTTCTCAAGGATTATCTGATAGCAGTCAAACGCCGCTGGAAAGAATACAAAAAGAAGATTTTAGAAATTCGCTAGCAGGCGCAATTTCATCGCTTCCAGAACGGGAAAAACTTGTTTTGGCACTTTATTATGATGAAGAGCTAAACCTTAAAGAAATAGGTGAGGTCATGGGGGTTAGTGAATCCCGGATTAGCCAAATTAACAGTCAGGCGATGTTACGTTTACAATCTCGATTAAAAGATTGGAAGAAATAACAAATTTAGACTAGATTTATGGTAACAAGCCTGCTGAAATAGTACCGATATAACATTTTAATTAAAACAAAATTTAGACTTATTGAATTTTTTATCTGGAGATTTATCTTGGACAAAAATATGAAAATTCTGGTTGTTGATGACTTTTCTACCATGCGTAGGATCATTAAAAACCTACTGCGAGACCTGGGTTTCACTAACACTCAAGAAGCTGACGACGGTAATACGGCTTTGCCCATGTTACAGTCCGGTAATTTTGATTTTTTGGTTACCGACTGGAATATGCCAGGAATGCAAGGGATCGATTTGCTTAAGGCTGTTAGAGCGGATAGTAAACTGAAATCCATTCCTGTTTTGATGGTGACGGCAGAATCTAAGCGAGAACAAATTATTGAAGCTGCTCAAGCTGGGGTAAATGGCTATATTGTTAAACCTTTTACCGCCGCGACTTTGGATGAAAAATTACAAAAAATATTTGAACGCATCGACGGTTAGTCGCGTTCAAAAAAGGAATTTTATAATGATATTATCTAGTAAAGAAGAATTGAGCAAAACAATCACCCAGACAAGAGATTTGCTATCTCATTTAGAAAATAATGAAATTGAAGATGCTCAAGAGCTGATAGATCAGTTCGCGTCAGATGGCGATGATGATCTGTTCATCGAGATCGGCAAATTAACTCGTAATCTACATGAAGCTCTCACAAATTTTCAGATGGATTCAAGAATTACCGATCTGGCTGCTTCTGAAATTCCAGACGCAAAAGAGCGATTGAATTATGTTATTCAAAAAACAGAAGAAGCAGCCAATAAAACCATGGATAAGGTGGAGTCCTGTACTGATCGATCAAATACTATGGCCAAAGATGCAGAAGATCTTCTGGTTGAATGGAAGAAACTTTATGATCGGCAACTAGAACCCGGAGACTTTAGAAAACTCTGTAAGAAGATAGAAGAGCATTTAGTTAAAAATAAGAATGATGCCGATCAATTACATGGAGAACTCAATGAAGTATTAATGGCGCAGGATTATCAGGATTTAACCGGTCAGGTGATCCGTCAGGTGATTACTTTGGTACACGATGTAGAAGAAAGCATGGTTCATATCATAAAAATGTTCGGAAGCATGGACGGATACAATAAAGCAAAAGATGAAACACTAGTCAAAGAAGGTGTTGAAGGACCGGTTGTCAATACAGAAAAACGTGATGACGTTGTAAAAGGACAAGATGAAGTTGATGATCTATTATCAAGTTTGGGATTTTAAGGGAGCCTTGAATGTCATTTGAAGCAGATGAAGAAATACTGCAAGACTTTTTAATCGAGGCTGGTGAAATTCTTGAGGAAATGTCCGAGCAATTAGTTGCTTTGGAAAACGACCCCCAGGACATGGATCTGCTTAACGGCATTTTCCGTGGTTTTCATACCGTTAAAGGCGGTGCTGGCTTTCTAAACTTGAAACCACTGGTCGATATTTGTCATATCACAGAAAACATATTCGATATTTTGCGAAACGGTGATCGAGTCGCCGATGCAGAATTAATGGATAATATTCTTCAGTCTCTCGATCTTGTCAATGAAATGTTTGACGCCGTTAGAGCAGGCGAAGAACCGCAACAGGCATCCCCGGAGTTCTTGGATTTTTTGGGCACCTTTGCTAAACCAGCGGGAGAAGAATCCGAAGAACAGGCGACCGATGATATTGATGAAGCGACCGTTGATGATTCTCAAGAAGATATTTCCGATGATGAATTTGACGCTTTATTAGATGATTTAGAGGCTGGCAAAACAGAACAACCATCCGCTGGCAAAAACGAGCCGGCTATCAGCGAAGATATTTCCGACGATGAGTTTGAAGCATTGCTTGATGAATTGCACGGCAGCAGTCCGGTTTCGGTGAGTGAAGCAAAGTCTAAAACACAATCGCCACCGCCGGCAGTGTCCGGGACTGAAAATGGCGATATCACTGATGCAGAATTTGAAGCGTTACTCGATGAGTTACATGGAGATGGACCGATATCTAAACCGGAGATGACGCCCGATGCTAATAAAATAAAAATGGCAAAACCAGAGGCGACAAAAGCTGAGGAAAGTGGCGATATTTCTGATGATGAATTTGAAGCATTATTAGACGAGCTGCACGGTAAAAAAGGCCAAGTTGAATCAAAACAAGTCACACCGTCATCAACATCAACATCAACATCAACTCCAAGCGTAAAGTCTGACAAAGCTCCAGAGGATGGTCAGATTGATGACAGTGAATTCGAAGCGCTGTTAGATGAACTACATGGTGCTGGAAAAGCCCCAGCAACCGTTGAAAACAAAGTTACCAAAGAAAAAGCAACTCCAAAACCTAAAATAAAACCACAAAAGCCCAAACCAAAAGCTAAACCTGTCGCGAAAAAATCGGATATTTCGGACGCACCAAAACAGGTAAAAGACGTTAAAGCACAGGCGACAGATAAACCATCAGCGCCTAAAGCAAAAAAGGCCGCCATTGTTACTGAAGCAACCGTTCGGGTAGATACCAAACGCCTCGATGACATCATGAATATGGTTGGCGAACTGGTGCTAGCAAGAAACCGTCTAAAAACAGTATCAGCTTCAATGGACAATAGTGAAGACTTGGCCAAAGCCGTTTCTAATCTAGATATAGTCACCGGCGATTTGCAGGGTGCTGTAATGAAAACCAGAATGCAGCCGATCAAAAAGGTCTTTGGTCGTTTTCCTCGGGTGGTTCGTGATTTGGCCAGAAGTCTAAAAAAAGAAATCACTTTAGAAATGATCGGAGAAGATACTGATTTAGATAAAAATCTGGTTGAAGCTTTAGCCGATCCTTTGGTGCATCTTGTTAGAAATTCGGTTGACCATGGAATTGAAATGCCAGAAGATCGCGTTCAGTCTGGTAAATCTCGTTCTGGAACCATCACTTTATCGGCGGCTCAAGAAGGCGATCACATCATGCTGATTATTAAGGATGATGGTAAAGGGATGAATGCCGATGTCTTGAGAGGCATTGCAGTAGAAAAGGGACTAATGGATAAAGAGCACGCCGATCGTTTGACCGATACAGAATGCTATAACCTGATTTTTCATGCTGGATTTTCCACCAAAAAAGAAATCTCTGACATCTCCGGGCGCGGTGTTGGAATGGATGTAGTCAAAACAAAAATCACCCAACTCAATGGCTCACTAGATATTGAATCGGAGCTAGGCAAAGGCACTAAAATATTGATTAAAGTGCCTCTTACTCTGGCAATTTTACCAACCTTAATGGTGAAAGTTAAAGAGCAGGCTTTTGCTTTTCCATTGACTGCAGTCAACGAAATATTTCACCTCAACCTGACCAAAACCAACACTGTTGATGGCCAATTGATGATTGTAGTGCGGGAAAAAGCACTGCCATTATTTTTCCTTAATGAGTTGTTATCCCTAAGTTATAACGATCATAAGCGTGAACGTCAGGGTCATGTTGTACTCGCTCAAATTGGGACTCAAACCGTGGGCTTTGTGGTTGATTCGCTGGTAGGACAAGAAGAAGTTGTTATCAAACCATTAGGAAAATCTCTTCAAGGGACTCCAGGAATGGCGGGTGCGACCATAACCAGTGATGGTAAAATAGCGCTCATTCTGGATATCCCGAGTTTATTAAAGCACTATGTGAGCTAGCGATGAATTTAATCAATGTTTACTTCTATTTTGGTACCAATGAATGACAATTAAAGTACTTATTGTTGATGATTCTCAGTTTTTTTGTCGAAGAGTTGGGGCAATCCTAAACGGTGCCTCTGATATAAAAGTGGTTGGTGTTGCTAACAATGGACAGCAAGCCATTGAAAAAGCAGCATTACTTAAACCTGATGTCATTACCTTAGACGTCGAAATGCCAGTCATGGATGGTGTTACTGCACTAAAGCAAATTGTGAAAGTTTGCGACGCCAAAGTTTTAATGTTGTCATCTTTAACTTACGATAACGCGAAAATAACTTTGGATGCACTGGAAGCGGGGGCAACGGATTTTTTATTAAAGTCTTATGAGTCGCTGTCCAATGATAACGATAGCTTGGTCAACCTACTACAGGATAAAATTAGAGAATTAGGTGGTGCGAGAACGATTAGAAATGCAGCAGGCAGTGCTGCCAGAGCAAAACCAAAACCTTTTCCAGTTTATAAAGCCAAAACAACCACCTCCTCTAAAAAGTATGATTTACTGGCCATTGGCGCGTCTACCGGGGGGCCAGTCGCGTTGCAAAAATTGTTAGTGCCACTACCGGCTAATTTTCCCTGTCCGATAACCGTTACCCAACATATGCCGGGGACTTTTACCGGCGCTTTTGCATCGAGACTCAATGGATTATGTCAATTACAGGTACAAGAGGCTAAAGATGGAATGACTTTAAAACCGGGCAACGTATATATCGCTCCTGGTGGCAAGCAGATGTTATTTGAGGGGAGCTCAAGATCTGCTCGTTTGAATGTCAGACTAACAGATGCCCGATTACAATTTTCTCCAAGTGTTGATGTGTCATTTGGTTCGGCATCAAAAATATTTGGCGGTAATATACTAGCACTCGTTTTAACTGGTATGGGATCTGATGGGACTGAAGGTTGTAAGCTTATCAAGGCAAAAGGCGGTAAGGTTTGGGTGCAAAATGAGGCGAGCTGTGTAGTTTATGGAATGCCAATGTCTGTGAGTCGCGCTGGACTTTCAGAGAAAGAATTTGCCATTGAAGACTTGGCTGGTGCTTTGATGAAGGAGATCTAATGGACCGTCTCACCATTATAGGCCTGATTGTTGCTGTCGCAGCAATATTTGGCGGACAACTGCTTGAGGGAGGAAGCATTAGAGCGTTGCTGAATCCGGCTGCTTTTGTCATTGTGGTTGGTGGATCTTTTGGTGCGGTTATGGTGCAGACTCACCTAAAAACATTTATCAGAGCAATGAAAATTTTGGTGTGGGTTTTTAAGCCGCCCGTTCAACCGATGAAGGAAGGAATTTTAAAAGTGACTGCCTGGAGTCATTTAGCCAGACGAGAAGGGCTTCTTGGGCTTGAAAAAAGTATCGATCAATCGATGGACCCTTATATTCTAAAAGGTTTAAATATGCTGGTTGACGGAAATGATCCCGACGCTATCCGCAGTGCATTATATGTTGAATTAGATGTAACCGCTAAAGATCTCTTGAGTGCATCCAGAGTGTACGAATCGTTAGGTGGATATTCGCCAACGATTGGTATTGTTGGAGCGGTGTTAGGTTTAATTCACGTTATGGGGAATTTAGCAAATCCCGAATTATTAGGCGCCGGTATTGCTACCGCTTTTGTGGCAACTATATACGGCGTAGGTTTTGCCAACCTTTTCTTCTTACCTATTTATCATAAACTTCGCGCCTTAATTTCAGAAAAATCTCAATATATGGAAATGATCCTGGAAGGCATTGCTAGTATTGCTGAAGGAGAAAATCCTCGCGTGATCGAAATAAGGTTGGAAGGCTATGTAAGCCGTTAGGCCTCGAAAATCAGTTTTTTGGATCGTTAAGGTTTGGTGTGAAAATTCAGATTTGAAAGTCTCTTGTTTCTAAGTACCCGGTTTTCAAATATCTGACCTCGAGAAATATGGCGTCGAAAAGTATGGCTTCGAAAAAACTGGGAAGGAAATAATTGATTTGGAAACGTTATGCGAAGAATTAGAAACAATATCAATGTGGATGAGCAAGAAGTCGGTCGTTGGCTAATTTCCTACGCTGATTTTATTACATTATTGTTCGCTTTTTTTGTTGTTATGTATTCAATTTCTCAGGTTAATGTTAGTAAATACAAAGAGCTTTCTCAATCTCTGGGAGGTGTTTTTTCAACACCTCAAAAAAGTATGGATGTGATCCCCGTCGGTGAGCCGAGCAAGAGTTTGCAGCCGATGACAGGAGATGATATAGAACAGCCAGAACTAGAATCTGAGTCAGATGAAAATGGTCAGTTAAATTCCGAAAATTTCGCCTCAACTGAAACATTTAAGGATTTACAACAAGGTTTGGAAGCGAGTCTCGGCGATTTAATCGATCAGGAGTTGGCAGAAATTAATTCCGATGCTAACTGGATCAACATTGTGTTAAAAAGTGCGTTGCTTTTTCCGTCCGGCAGCGACGTACTAAATTCTGAGTCAGAACCTCTTTTAGAAGAAGTGGCAAAACACCTTAATAGCAATCAGCAGATTATCCTCGTACACGGACATACCGATAATATCCCAATAAATACTGAAAAATTTCCGTCTAATTGGGAATTGTCCAGTGCCAGAGGGGTCGCTGTGGTACGCAAATTGCAGAACCTAAATGTACAACCTAATCGATTGAGTGTTGAAGGTCATGGAGAATATCAACCTATTGCCGATAACAATAGTGTTGAGGGACGTAGGGAAAATCGACGAGTCGTTATTTCTATTTCGCGTAAGCAAAGGGTTGCGGAGATTATCGCTTCATCAATCGATGATTCGGACGCACCAGAAACAGATAGTTCTGAGAGTAATGCGGAGGATATTTCGCAGCCGATTATTGAAAAGGAACAAGAACCAGAATTCGAAATTATTAAGTTACCCGGCGGCGGAATTTTGATCCGCGGCAAAGATTCGCCGCAAAAAGACGAACAATCGAACCAAGAGCAGTAGACAGTTGATCAATTTAAAACAAAGAGACATTCATTGAAAATTTGGACCATAGCAAATCAGAAAGGCGGGGTCGGTAAAACCACCACCGTTGCAGCGTTAGCAGGGATCCTTTCTGCTCGTGGATATCGAGTTTTGATGCTCGATTGTGATCCACATGCGTCTTTAACCGCTTATTTTGGCTTTGATAGTGAAAAGCTAAACTACAACTTGTTTGACTGGTTTGCGCAAAAACCGATGTCGGCAAAACAGGCTCGAAATACGATTATTAAATTAAAAAATGAAAATATTAGTTTAATGCCTGCCTCGCTAAGCTTGGCGACGTTAGATAAAAAGTTTAGTTCGCAGGAGGGAATGGGGTTAGTTATTAACAAGGTGTTAAACGAAATCAAAGACGATTATGATTATGTATTAATCGATTGCCCACCTATTCTCGGAATATTGATGATTAATGCCCTGGCGGCGTGTCAGTTTTTATTAGTGCCGGTGCAAACCGAATTTTTGGCAATCAAAGGTTTAGAACGGATGATGGAAACTCTAAACATGGTGATTAAGGCTCAGCATCACACCATCGATTACAAAATTGTTCCTACAATGTTCGATCGCCGGACTAAAGCCTCCATAGAAGCCCTTCGTAATATGAGAGATGAGTTTGGTGGTCATCTTTGGGAAAGAGTTATTCCTGTGGATACAAAATTCAGGGACGCTTCTCGTTTGCATCGCACACCAAGCAGTATATTTCCTGATACACACGGAGTAAGCGCTTATCATAAATTGGCAGACACGTTATTGGCAATGTCTGCACAAAGTAAAGTCGCTTAGCGTTACTTTGCTAATTGAGTCCTGCCAATATGAAACTAAACAAGCCTGAAGTTACCGAATCACAAACCGTTTTAGAAGATTACGTTGTTAGCTTATTAATTGATCCATCCGAAAAACTTCAACAGAACTCACAAGCTCAATTAACCGCAGTAGCGAAGACAAACGATAGCCAAGACAAACTGCCACAAGTAGAAGCTATAACAGATGAAAATGTGGCTCTCAAACAAGTTGTGAGTGATGTCATTCCCCTAAAGCAAAAAAACCTAAGTCATAAAACATCAAAACAGAATAAATCGGAGCCTTCTCTCAAGGAGAATGTATCAAAAACAACACCACATTTGGCAAAAATAATAAACGTGCAAAATAATTCCAAACTTCAATCTGAAGAGATACAGCGTAAAATAACCAATGAACCTGAAGTAGACGACGAGAAAATGTTTGAGTCTAAGTCGATTCCTATTAATGAGCGATTTAATAAAAAGCAATCAAAAGAACTCCAACAAAAACATACTGAAAAAATTAATCAGGAAATCGAGGCCTATGAGGATCAAGCAAGTCATCAAAAAAACTTCAAGGAAAATAATGAAAAGGATCCTCGTTTACAAGGAGTTGAAAAGCTCCTAGCCAAAATTGCACTTGCCAATGTTATTGTTCCGAAAGAAACGGATCATGATTCTAAGACAACAATTCAGGCCAAATCGACTGTCGAAATAATGCCTGATGATTTATCTGATGCTGATCTGGCCAGCTCACAGGCATCATTTTCTCACAGAGAAAAACAGCCGTTAAAAGATATCTTAGGTAGTGTCTTTCAAACTCTGGTGTTTGAGGTTGGAAAGCTTCCGCTGGCGGTTCCCTTGATTAAACTGGGTGGTATTGTCAATGTTAGCGAACAAGATATAACCCCTTTGGTCGGCACTCCTGATTGGTTTATGGGGTTAGTTCCTCATGAAAAAGGTAATTTGATGGTGGTGGACACTCAGCGATTTCTAATGCCAGAGCAAAATACTGATCAACAACAGGCATACCGATATCTAATCATATTGGACGATTCTTTATGGGCCTTGGCTTGCCATTCGGTCGGCGACGCCAAAAATCTAAGTCCCGAGGACATTCGCTGGTCATCTGGTTCTTCCAAAAGACCCTGGTTTGCAGGCATGGTCGTTGAATATATGAGTGCTTTGATCGAAGTTGATCGCCTGATCAATATGCTAACCGAAAATATCGTCGATTAGTTTTTCAAAGTGAATTCCACAATATCTCCGCTGTGATGTGTTTGTCTATGACTCGATTATCAGACGCTATTTTTCTTTTCGCTCACGGCGCAGGTGCCGGGATGGATAGTGATTTTATAGTTCGACTTGCTGCTCTTTTGAACGAAAAAGGGCTAGAAGTTAAAACCTTCGAATTTCCTTATATGCAGAAAATTCGAGCAGAAGGAAAACGGCGACCACCCGATAGGATGGAAAAACTCCTGATAGCTTATGAGCAAGCTATTGTGTCGATTGCTGACGGTAAACAAATTTTTATTGGCGGTAAATCGATGGGCGGGCGAGTGGCGAGTTTACTAGCTGCTAAGAATGGCTCAGAACTAGCTGATCAACATAAGCTTATCAAGGGAGTGATTTGTTTAGGCTTTCCTTTCCATCCTCCTAAAAAGCCAGACAGCTATCGTGGCGATCATCTATCCGATATTTATATCGATACTCTAATTGTTCAAGGTGAAAGAGACGCCTTTGGAACTCAAAGTGAAGTCGTTGAGTTTGAATTTTCTAAGCGTGTTCAACTTGAGTTTTTACCCGATGGCGATCACTCCTTCAAACCGCGGGTTCGCTCAGGGATCACCCTGGAGCAAAACCTAATCACCTGCTCAAAGTTGATTGTCAAATTTGTCGAAGCGCAATTGTGCAAGTAGCACCAATAGGTTGATTCTAATAGCCAAAACCTATTTGCTTTAGTTGGTTAATCTTCTAAACTAATCTGCCTCTCAAAATCAACGATAACCAAGTCGATGAACGACCAGACAATTCAAAAAATCTCATTAGCAAAAAGTATCAATGTCGAATGGTCTACCTGGGCAAGCCTGTCGTTTGTAGTGGCATTAATGGAAGGCGGTGTACTTGGTGTTATAATTAAAAATGGTTTTGAAAATCAAGTCAGTGATTGGTTACTCAATATTGCCGTCGCAATCGCAATTGGAGCCCCACACTTTTCGAATCTACTCAGTTTTTTCTGGGTAAGGATAAGTCGCGGTAGAAGCAAGGCCGTCATGGTTTCAAATCTTGCTATGCTATTTTGCCTATGTACTTTTGGTATGTCGTTCGTTTCTTTTTCAGATGTCGGATTGCTATTTTTCTTGCTCGTTTTGATTGTCGCTCGTTTTATCTGGTCGGGAATTTTAACCGTTCGCTCTAATATCTGGCGAGCTAATTATCCTCGTCATATTCGAGGTAAAGTGACCGCTAAACTAGCGACTCTGTCGGCTTTTATCATGTCTATTGCTGGTATTTCAGTCGGCTGGGTCCTTGATTGGCAGTTTGATTATTTTCGTTGGATATTCGTTGTTTTTGCCGGACTGTCCATGGTTGGAGCTTTCCGATACAGAAGTTTGGCGGTTCGTCACCAACATAAGGAAATTGCTCGTGAAAAAAGTACTCTAGATAATCGCTCTTTGCTAAAACGATTTTCTCTACTAACTGAAAACAAAGCCTTCGGTAAATATATGCTTGCTATGTTTATTTTGGGAAGCGGAAACTTGATGTTTATGGCACCTCTGATTGTCTATTTGAACGAACATACCGATTTAGAGCAATTACAACAGATATTGATTACTACGGCGATCCCCTTAGCATTGATACCATTCGCTGTGAGATGGTGGGCACGGCTATTAGATGGCAATCACATCTTTCATTTCAGAAGTATTCACAGTTGGGGATTTGTCTTCGCATTGATTATTTTCTTGACCGCTCAAGTCAGTGGTATCAATGAATTATTTTATATTGGCTCCATTGTCTATGGCATTGCTATTTCTGGCGGCGTCATTGGCTGGAATTTAGGACACAATGATTTTGTTGGCAGGAGTACTTCAAGCAGTGAAGAAAATCCAATGGATTACATGGCCATACACGTGACCTTAAACGGTCTCAGGGGTTTAGTGATGCCCTTAGTTGGCATTGTTTTATATCAATGGTTAGATACCGCGACGCCTGGTAATGGAAAATATGCGCTTATTTTGCCTTTGGTCCTGACAAGCCTTGGAGCAATTTTATTCGTAATTTTTAATCTTCAGAATCGTAATAATTAAGACCATATTCAAGTTCGAGTGGAATAGCAAATATCTAGTGCTAATTTAAATTCTTAATCTTTAGTGCCAGTTTATCAGCAAGCTGTTTGTTCATTTGGATATCATCAGCATCGAATAATGTCTCCTGCTCCGTTTTCAATGCAGTGTCGGACGTCAAGGTTTTGAATGGGAACAGATCGGCGTCAAGTAAGTGTGAAGGCGCTACATTGGACAATGCACCGAAAATGCTTTCTAATCGACCCGGAAATTGTTGCTGCCATTTTTGTAACATGATTTTGACTTGCTTGCGTTGCAGGTTTTCCTGTGAGCCGCAGAGATTGCAAGGAATGATCGGGAATTTCATGAGTTCGGCATATTTTTCAATATCGGCTTCTTTAGCGTAAGCTAGCGGTCGGATCACGGTATTCCTGCCATCATCGCTACGTAATTTCGGCGGCATTGATTTTAACTTACCTCCAAAAAACAGATTTAAAAACAAAGTTTCGATAATATCATCACGATGATGGCCTAAAGCAATTTTTGTGATCTTGTTTTCAACTGCCCAGGAATAAATTATTCCCCGCCGCAACCGGGAGCAAAGCGAGCAGGTTGTTTTTCCTTCTGGAATTTTATCTTTGACGATACTGTAAGTGTCTTCTTCTATAATATGGTACTCAACACCAATGGTTGCCAAGTATTCAGGCAATATTTCTTCGGAGAAACCTGGTTGTTTTTGATCCAGATTAACTGCAACAATCTGAAATTTGATTGGCGCTCTTTTTTGTAAAAGGCGAAGTATTTCTAACATGGCGTAACTGTCCTTGCCGCCAGAAAGGCAAACCATGATTTTATCGCCATCTTCTATCATATTAAAATCGGCGATGGCTCTGCCAACATTGCCTCGTAGGGTTTTTTCCAAACGATTAATGGACCGTTTATTCTGTTGTTGCAGGTCTTCTGTATGTTTCATGTAGATAACTTGGCTTGGTAGGGAGGATTTACCAGGAAGCAGTATGTCATTGGACCATGGCTCCCCGAATTCGCGGTGATTATACCTTCATTATGAAGATAAAAACATGCCAACAATTGTCATGTGAGTAACCACTTTACGTTCAAACACTACTGCTGAGGTTGACGACTGAAAAGGATTTCTCAAGCGCTTGTTTAAACACTATCTTTGATGGCTGTCAATTAAAATCCACAGAAAATTTCAAATACTTTTGTTGCGCTCTGCACAAGAAATATACAGTAACGGTAACTCACTGATTTTACTAAAGATAACAATAAGCTATTGATTTATATGGAAAAATATCAAGCTGTACAAAAAACAGTCAATCCAAACGGGGAGCTTCTGTTTAGCGGCATTGGCCCTGTTTTCATTATCTTTTCCCCAAAGTTATCCACAGTTTTTGTGGACTGTTTTTTTTCACTTTTACTGCTTGATTAAATGATAACCAGTCGGTTTTGTAGTGAATTACGACTCCTTTGTGGTAGAGGATATTGTATATGCCTGACCTTGTTTTATTTTCTTATAATTTCCGAAAACTTCATTAAAAGTACGTTTGCAAAAATGTCTCAAACCGTTGACGGTAACAACCACAAATTTGCCACCTGGCTTCAGATGGTGATAGGCATCGTATAGGAAAAGGTAAAGCATTTCATTCCCTACTTTGGCGGGAATATTGGAAACAATCAAATCAAATTTTTCATCCTTTAGAGCAGAAAAACCATTGCTCAGCAAAGCGGAAGCATTATCTAGATGATTAATTTTGACATTACGGTTCGCGTATTCAATAGCAACAAAATCTTTATCTAGCATGATGACTTGGCCTTTGTTGGCTTTTTTCGCCATCCAAATCCCGACCGGGCCATAACCACAGCCCAAATCCAGACAATCAAAATCGTTTTCCACCTCCAGGTAACGTAATAAAAGCTTAGTGCCCTGATCAATTTCTTTTGGAGAAAAAATCCCGTAAGTAGTTTCAAAGCGGAGTGATTCACCTTGAAGCTCCGTTTCAATTTTTAGTGGTTTACGAATTTCAATAGCTTGATTTGTGGGAGAAGGGCACATAGGGTCTAATTCCGTGGGAGTATTCTTTTGAGCGCTATTATATGCTGAATCTAGATATGATAAAATCCCCTAAAAGATTAATTAAATAAAGAGTTTTTTAAATGAGCGACCAACCCGTTTACCGAGTAGTATTTATTAATGCTGGAAAGACTTATGAAGTGTATGCCAAAAGTGTCCATCAAGGGGATTTGTACGGTTTTGTGTGCATTGAAGAGTTATTATTCAATAATCGCTCAGGCGTCGTGGTTGATCCTAGTGAAGAGAAACTAAAATCGGAATTTGAAGGTGTTAAACGCTCACAAATCCCGATACATTCTGTTATCCGCATTGATGAAGTGGATAAACAGGGAACAGCAAAAATAAGCGATGCGTCGGGCTCTGTAGTAACCCCTTTTCCTATGCCGTCAACACCTTCAAAATTTTAGCCTGTCAAAGATATCTGTGATGTCCTCTAACAAAACAACCAATGCCCAGAACAGTCCTTTGGGAAAAAACGTCGACTACTCGCCAAATTACCAGGCCTCGTTATTATTTCCGATCGCACGGCAAGAAAAACGTGATGAACTGGATTTATCAGGAGAATTGCCATTTATAGGTGAAGATATATGGAATGCATATGAGGTCAGCTGGCTCAATACGAGTGGTTTGCCGCAAGTAGCAATAGCTGAATTTAGATTTCCTTCTACTAGTGCAAATATAGTCGAATCAAAATCCTTGAAGTTATACTTGAATTCGCTAAACCAGTCTGTGTTTGATAGCTTGCCGTCCATCCAAAAGGTTATTGCAAAGGACCTAAGTGAATCTGTTGGATGCAATGTTAAGGTTGTTTTAAGGGGGATTGATTCTAAGGCCGATCATACTATCCAAAGATTCAACGCGGATTGTATTGATACTATTGAGATCAAAGTGGATCAGTATGATTACGATGTGACGTTGCTTAAGCTAGAATCCAATGAGATTGTTACAGAAAGCCTGTGCTCCCACCTTTTAAAAAGCAACTGTTTAATTACCAATCAACCTGATTGGGCATCGATACTCATTCAGTATAAAGGTGCAAAGATTAGTCATGAATGCTTACTCAAGTATCTTGTTTCATTTAGAACTCACAATGAGTTTCATGAGCAGTGCGTGGAAAGAATTTTTATCGATATATTGAATCATTGTTGTCCCAAAGAATTGACGGTTTATGCGCGTTATACCCGTCGGGGAGGGCTTGATATTAATCCATGGAGGAGTAATTGTGTGAATTCCATGGACAATGTTCGATTATCTAGGCAGTAAGTTCTCTAGCAGGTCGATGGACCTAACTGAGTAACGGCTAATTTGACAAAATCGTTGGATGTTATCACTCCAACTAAATTGTCTTTTTCAACAATCGCTACACAGCCACTTTTTTGTTGCAGCAGATTGTTTGCCACGTCGACCAAGTGATCATTCACATCAAAAATCGCTGGTGATGTATTCATAATAGTGGCGATCTCGGTCGATTTTTCCACGTGTTGCAGATTTTCCAATCCTCGTTGGTTGATGACTTTGATCGCATTAGATAACACCGCTTTTTGGCTTAGCATGCCAATCAATTGATTGCTTTCGATATCTTTGACGGGAATATGACGGATAGATTTTTCTGCCATTAGCATTCTGGCTTTGTTCACGTTGGCATGTTTTGACAAACAAATGGGGTTTTCGGTCATAATGTCCTGAATTTTACTCATTATTATCTCTTCTAAATTTTAGCTATCTAATGTTTAGTATAGACCAAAATTGAAAAAACCGGCCTAAGCCGGTTTTTGGTATTAATTTCGCAGTGTTCTGCCAGTTTTACTTGGCTGTCATTTAGGTTATTGATATCCAATTAGTACAGCAATAACTAATGTGAGAGAACCTGCCACCAGTAATTTTAATATTAATGGAGCGATAAACTTGAACCATCTATCGTAGGGTATTCCGCACATTCCAAGGATGCCCATCAACACTGCATTTGTTGGCACAATCATATTCATGAAACCATCACCCATTTGGTAAGCTAAAACGGCTATTTGTCTTGATACACCGACAATGTCAGAAATCGGTGCCATTAGTGGCATGGTTACATAGGCTTGCCCGGAACCCGATGGAATGAAAAAATTAAGTAAGCTTTGTATGAATAGCATACCAATAGCCGAAAATTCGGCGCCTACAAGACTTAAAGGGTACGAAAGGGCATTGACAATCGTATGCAAAACCTCAGCATCAGTTAGAATAAGCTCAATACTGCGAGCAAAACCGATCAGAAGAGCGGTCCCGGTTAATTCTGCGGCACCATTTATGAAGGTTTGAGCTGAGTCATCTAGCTTTTTACCTGCAATAAAACTGACTGCGATTGCATAAACAAAGAATATTGCTCCTAATTCTACAAAATACCATTGGTATTTTGCGATCCCAAAAATTATTATTATCAGGGTTAAAAATGCTAGCCCTAGAATTATACTCTTGCGCCTATCCATGATAGGAAAGTCAGTAACTTCTGGCGGTTGGGCTTCAGCAATATCGTGAACAAAACTATAGGTATGATCGTTTCGAACTTGCTTCGCATAGCTCCATAAATGATGAAAACCGATTAGCATAAACGGAAAAAATATTGCCAGCCTAAAAGCCCACCCTGAGGTTGGAGGAACTTCTGCGACGCCTTGCGCAACTAAAACCGTGAAGGGATTTAACACTGCTGTCCCATATCCAATACCATATCCGATAACCATTGAGCCAACCGCTGAAATGGTATCCATTTTTAGCGAGATACAAAGAGTAATTAGTATCAATACTAAGGGAATGTATTCTTCAGCCATACCAATGGTTGATGAGCCTATCATGAAAGCGGACATACTAATAAATAGTAACATAGCTGGACGATGTGAGAATCGTGCTAATAACTTACCAAGTATTGCATCGATAGCACCTGTGGAGCGTAATACAGCTATAGAGCCACCAATAAGGAAAAGGAAGAAAATAATCCCTTGTGCTTCTCCTAGAGCTCTGGGAATAACCGTAAATAGATTCCATATTGGTAGAGGTATGTCTGTTTCGCTTATTGCGTAGGTACCAGGTATAACAATTTTTTGGCCGTGATCATTAGTCATCGTTTCAAAGGAGCCTGATGGAAGTATCCACGTCAAGATATAGGCAAATACCATCATAGAAAATAGCAATACAAGGGTATGGGGAACTTTTATATTTTTCATAATCAGCCTGTAAAAAGAAAAAACCTTTTAACTGTGTATTTCAAACGAGTGGGATTATCGAAGTAAGATTAAAAAACTCGGCAGATGCCGAGTTTCATAGTTAGTTTATTTTACACCGTGCATTAGCTTGTTAATAAATGGTGCAACAAGGAAGAAGAATGCAGCAAAGATTAAACCGCCATAAAAAAGCTGCTCAAAAACGGTCATATAACCTTCTATAGAACCAGCAGCGCTAGCGTGTTCACCGCCTCCGCCACCTGCAGCAATTGCTGCTATTCGACCGGCGATAAACAATGCGGTTGCAATAGAAAGGAACCAGCCACCCATCGCTAATCCCGTTTCTTCCGGCTTTGCCAATTTAGTTACCATAGAAAGACCAATTGGTGAAAGGCACAGCTCGCCCATAGTATGTATTAGATAGCACAACGCAAGCATTTCCCAAGGCACAGTACCGCCCTCACTCAACATGTTTTGAATTGCGAATACCAAAACGTAGAAACCAAGACCTGCTCCCAGCAAGCCAAAAGCGAACTTTCTAGGTATAGAAGGGTTCATTTTCCAACTTTCTAATTTTGGCCACATCCATGCAAATATTGGCGCCAGCAGAATTATGAATACCGGGTTAGCGGATTGAAAAACAGTGAAATTCATCCAATCGGGTAAGGTTATGAAATCTCTAGCAAAAAAGTTTAAAGAGGAACCCGCCTGTTCAAACAGGGCCCAAAATGCCATGTTCGCGACAAACAGAATCAACATTGCAATGTATCGCTGCAGTTGAACTTTTGAACCACTCTTAACACCGCTGTACACAAAATAGGCACAAAGACCTAACATCATGATCGACAGGATATAACCTAGAATTTCGCTTTTACTTAACAAAATATAAACTGGCACCGTCAAAACGAAGGCTGCAATTATTACTTGTACGAGTGATTTTTTTTGATTTTTACCTTCGATTGGCTTGCCAACATTTCCTAACAAGTGACTTGATAAATGGAAGACAAAAATACCAAACAACATACCAATACCGGCGGCTAAAAACCCCCACTTGAAGCCATAAAGAGCTCCAAGCCATACACCACAGACTAATGGGGCAAGCAACGCTCCGGCATTGATGCCCATATAAAAAATAGTAAACCCGGAGTCGCGTCTTGGATCTTCAGGCGTATAAAGCTTACCGACCATGGTTGAAATATTGGGCTTAAATAAACCATTACCGACTACGATTAGCGCTAAGCCGAATAAAAATCCGGACATTGTCGGTGAAAGTAGAACAAATAACCCGACGGCCATTAGTGCACCACCTAACATGATTGAGCGTTGATATCCGAGCACTTTGTCTGCAACATACCCACCGAGAATACCGGTCATATAGACCATTGATGTGTAACCACCGTAAGTTAAACTTGCCTCGGCATCTGCCTTGTCTCCGAGATGTTCGAAAAAGGTTAGTGCAACATAAGGGCCTAAAATAGCTCGCATACCATAAAAACTGAATCTTTCCCAAAATTCGGAAGAGAACAGCATCCACAGGGCTTTCGGGTGGCCCATAAAATCGCCTTTTGGAATATCTGTCGACATTAAAAATTTACTCCTATTTATATTTATTAATATATGTTCGGGACTTATTATTGAAGATACTGTCTGACCCGTTAGCCGCCTTTTATAACCTTTTAGTCTATCTAACACAAGCTTACTTTTGACTAACAGACTCAATATCAATAACTTAACGCCCAAAAAAGTAATTAATATGTTAATCGGTCTTAAAATTGGCGGGATAGGCTAAAAAACAAACAAACTAATGTCGCAAGAAAAGCGACTATAATTGCTTAGTTTTGTACTCTTTTCGGTTACAATAGAACCAAATCACTCAACGGGGCCATAAAGTGACCTTTTTAGCTTGTCGTATCCATAAGAACGAATCCGAACATAATGAAGTTAGTCATCGACTTGAGCAAATAAGTCTCGAAGATTTAAGCGAGGGCGAAGTCCTAGTACGGGTTCATTATTCAGGCGTAAACTATAAAGATGCATTAGCGGCAACCGGCAAAGGCGCTATTTTGAAGCGTTTTCCACTAAATGGCGGGATTGATTTTGCGGGCGTTGTTGAGTCATCTAGCGATGATCGCTTTGAGGCTGGTCAGCAAATACTAGTTAACGGTTGTGGGTTAGGTGAAATTCATGATGGCGGTTTAGCAGAGTATGCCCGTGTTCCGGCAGATTGGGTGATGCCGATCCCTGATGGCTTAACAATGAAAGATTGTATGGTTTTGGGTACCGCTGGTTTTACCGCGGGCCTGGCGATACACCGTATGTTGGAAAACGGCCAATCTCCCGATAAAGGACCTATCGTCGTGACCGGCGCAAGTGGCGGAGTGGGATCGAATGCAATTAGCATGTTATCCGGGCTCGGTTTTGAAACAATTGCGGTGAGTGGTAGGCGTGAATTTGATGAGTATCTAATATCGCTCGGCGCCACAAAAGTTTGTTCCGTTGATGATTTAAATTTAAGTAATCGCCCTTTGGATAAAGGTATATTTGGCGGCGCAGTGGATAGCGTTGGGGGACAATTATTGAGCAAAATCATGGCTCATACAAACTTATGGGGAAATATTGCCAGTATTGGACTGGCTGATACTCATGAATTTGATGCGACTGTTTTTCCGTTTATTTTACGAGGCGTGAGCTTGCTTGGCGTAAGCTCGACCAATTGTCCGATGCCTCTTCGAAGGAATATCTGGAAACGATTGGGAGAAGATCTCAAGCCAAAACATTTAGACAAAATATTAACCGATGAAGTCAAACTAAAAGATGTTTCACCCGTGTTTGAAGAATTGTTAAATCGAAAACGATTCGGACGAACGATTGTAAATTGTTTGTGATGAAAAATTATTAATGACGAGAATAAAATGAAAAATCAACTCGCTAAAGTCGTGGACAAGCTGCAAAAAAAACCGGAGTGGTTACGCTACCGTTTACTTAGTTATGTGCTGGGTGCCACGGTGAAATTTGTCGGCACCGCCGATGTCAGGTGCAAGCATCTGTCAGCCGAAAAATCGGTATTTCGATTAGCCAATCGCAAAAAGGTTCGCAATCATATCGGTACCATCCATGCGGCCGCATCTGCTCTGGTCGCTGAGACAGCAACCGGTATGGCGCTCGGAATGCATATACCAGACGATAAAATTCCGTTATTAAAAACCATGCATATCGATTATTTAAAACGCTCAACCGGGGCTTTAACTGCTGAGGCGAGTCTGACAAAAGATCAAATCGAATCATTGCATCGTGATGAAAAAGGATCGATGCTTATCGCGTGTACAGTTACCGATGATGCCGGTATTGAGCCGGTAAATTGTCAAATGGAATGGGCTTGGATACCAAAACGTCGTTAGGTAGTAGAGAAATTAGTTAATCGTTATGAATGTATTTTTAACTTCCTTAGGCTGCCGACTCAACGAAGCCGAACTTCAAACCTGGGCCAAAGAATTCCATGAGTTTGGGATCTCCGTGATCGCAGAACATTCGGACGCCGATCTTATTGTTATTAACACCTGTGCGGTTACTGGCGAAGCGGCTAGAAAATCCAGGCAGACTATTCGGCGTTTTCACAGAATAAATCCCACCGCAAAAATCATAGTAACCGGATGTTATGCTTCCTTGGAAAAGAGTGAAGCGGAATCTTTGTTGGGAGTTGATTTGGTTGTCGGTAATCAGCAAAAGAATTTACTGCCTCAAAAAGCCAAAGAATTATTAGAATGGCAGTCAATGCCCTATGCTGCGACTGAACCTGAAGAGTCTGCGCTATTTATTCGAAACCGGGAAAGGGCATTTATCAAAATTCAAGATGGATGTCGTTATCGTTGTACCTACTGTATTGTTACCATCGCTCGAGGCGAGGAAGTATCACGCAACATCGCCGATATTATTTGCGAAATCAATCATCTCGTCGAGCAAGGTATACAGGAAATAGTGATCACTGGCGTGCATGTCGGCGGATATGGATCCGATATAGATACTAATTTGTATGAGTTGGTCGTTGCGATACTTGAGCAGACTGATATTGCTAGAATTCGGTTTGCTTCTGTTGAACCTTGGGAGCTCTCGGATGCGTTTTTTGATCTATTTATAAATCCTCGGTTAATGCCTCATATGCATTTACCGATTCAAAGTGGCAGCGACAAAATTCTAAAGAAAATGTCAAGACGATGTCAATCAGAAACTTTCTTGTCGTTATTAAAAAAAGCTAGAAATGTGGTCCCAGATTTTAACATTACAAGCGACATTATCGTCGGATTTCCTGGGGAAACTCAGCAAGATTTTGACAACTCTTTGTTGATGGTCGAGCAAGCGAAATTTGGCCATGTGCATACTTTTTCCTATTCCAGCCGTGAAGGAACAAAAGCAGCTGGACTACCTGGACAAATAGATGAGTCAGTTAAAAAATCTCGTAGTCAGGTGATGCACAAGTTATCGGCAAAAATAAAAAATGCTGAACTCAATAAAATGATTGGCTCAACTATAAATGTATTATGGGAAGGGCAAGGCAGAAGAATGGATAATGGGTTGTTTCGTTATTTTGGCTACACACCTAACTACCACAAAGTCTGTGTTACGATAGCCAGTGAATTAACAATATCCAACCAAATATTGGCGAGCAAAATAGTCTCTGTTGATGACAAAGGTTATCTATGTGCAGAACTCATTAGTTTGCCAATAAATACGGTGCAAAAATTAGCTGTCAAACAACTGTAAATAAATTCAACTAAATTTTTGCTAGTGGTGGTCAATATAGAGTTAGGTTCTAGCTTCTAGTTAATCCAATATCGTTGCGGCATCGTTTTCAACTCGATCGAGTTCATCTAAGAACTTATCATTAAGCTCATGAAGCATTTGATCAATACCACTTGTTTTGAGCAAACTTTCATATTGATTCGCTAGAGACTTCAATTCCGGTACACCACAATAAGCCGTTGCCCCATGTAATTTGTGGATTTGAGCGGTTAGCTGCTCTACCTTACCGGAAGCCAGGTTATCTTGGATTAGTTCTCGCGCTTCAGAAAAACTGTCAATCAGCATCTTTAGCATTTCTCTTGCCAAATCGTCTTTTCCTCCAGCATTTTTTAAACTCAATGGCCAGTCAATGGATATTTCTTGTGTCTTGGTTGGGGAAACGTCGTTTAAACTGAGATTTTCTGATTCTAGAGAAACATTTTTACCGGTCCATTTTTGAATGGATTCGCGTAGTTGATTTTGATTAATGGGTTTTGTCAGATAGTCATCCATCCCTTGCTGCAATAGACGATTTTTTTCGCCTTTCATGGCGTGAGCGGTTAATGCGATTATCGGTGACGACTTATAATAATGGCTAGTGCATCGAATGAACTGGGTTGCTTCTAAGCCATCCATGTCAGGCATTTGAATATCCATAAAAATCAAGTCAAATTCGGTTTCCTTGCAACGATCTACAGCTTGCCTGCCGTTACTGGCAAGTTGTATTTCTACAGAAAAATCTGACAAAAACGCTTCAATTAACTTAAGATTAGCTGGATTGTCATCGACGCACAAAATTTTTGGTTTTCCGGTCTCGGCAGGTTGACTTACCAGTGGCTCTTTATTGTCGGGTAAGTTCTCATTGATATTGAACCAATGCATGAGAGCACCATAAAAAGGTTTTTTTGTGACTGGCTTAGATAAATAGCGATTCAAACCTAACTCAGTAAATTGTTGTATGTTTTTTTCTTCTTTAGAATTTATCAAAATGGCTAGTGGAGCGTTGAGTTTTTCTGCAATTCCTTTGAGTATCAAAAGTTCCTTCTTGTTGTCATCGGGAGAATAACCTCCCGTCAGAATTAAATGCACATCCTTTTTTTGTTTTTGATAAGCTTCTGCCATTGATATGAGTTCAGGTAGATCATCAGAGCTTTCAACTAAGGTACCCCATTGCTCCAGTAAATATTTTGTTGCCAATTGGGAAACTTTATTGCTGTCATGAAACAAGATTCGTCTACCGGGGAAACCAAGTCTCGTTTTTGCGGATGTTTTCAAGTCTTTGTCTAGTTCCAGGGTAAACCAGAATGTTGACCCAACATTTTCCTCACTCTCAAGTCCGATTTTTCCTTTCATCGATTCTGCAAGTTTTTTGGATATCACCAGTCCAAGCCCGGTTCCCCCAAATCGGCGAGTAGTTGTGGTGTCCGCCTGAGTAAAAGCTTGAAAAAGTACTTTTTGTTGTTCTTTTGTCAAGCCAACACCAGTATCGCTTATGTTGATTCTCAGTCGTACTGACTTACTATATTCTTCCTCCAACATCACTCTTATTTGGATGGTGCCTTGTTGGGTGAATTTGATTGCATTGTTACAAAGGTTTGTCAGGATCTGGCTAATTCGTCCGGCATCTCCAAGAAGAAGTTTGGGGACATCTTGATAGACGATACCTAGTATTTCAATATTTTTTGCCTGAGCTGCCGGTGCTAACAAATTGAGCGTTTCATCGACACAATCGCCAATGCAAAATGAACGCTTCTCAATTTCCATTTTACCTGCTTCGATTTTCGAAAAATCCAGTATATTGTCAATAATTGACAGTAAGCCGTTGGCTGATTTTTTAATGGTGGAAAGGTAGTCTTTTTGTTTTGTGGTTAATTTTGACCGCAGTAAAAGGTTTGTGAAGCCAATGACACCATTCATTGGGGTTCTAATTTCGTGACTCATATTAGCCAAAAATTCAGACTTAACTCTGCTAGCTTCAACGGCCTCCTTTTTTGCCATATTCAGTTTTACATTTTGCTCTTCTAATGATGTGGCAGTGGCGTTGATATCGGCCGTTGCTTGTTCGATGGCCATTTGCATTTCTTCTCTGGCCTCATAAAGTGAATCGCTCATATCGTTAAAGCCATCAACCAGGGTTCTTAACTCACCGGATGTTTTTGCTTTGATAGCAACTTTTAACTGTCCTTCTTTAATTCGTTTTACTGCATTTGCAAGTTGAATTATCGGAATAGTAATGTTGCGAGCCATATTCTGAGCCAGGATTCCGCCCAAAATTAATCCGATCAGTAAAATGATGAACGCGGTAACCAACGTTTGATATTGCCGCAATTGAATATTTTTATCAGTGATAAGTACGGCAACATATCCAATGACTGGTAATTCTGAAATGGAGCCTTCATTATCATGTCTGGATATTGTAGGTTGGCTAACAATTGGTGACCTGACCAAAAAGCCATCATTGGTTTTTTCAATGCTAGTTTGTAGCAATGGTTTATTTGCAGCTTGGGAAAGTTGAGAAACAAGCTCCTTAGTTCCTGAACTGGACAAAAGCAAATTGTTTTTAGCAAAAATGGCGACAGCCAAAATATCATCATCACCATCTCTGGCGGAAGTCACTAGTCGGGACAATGTTCGAGAGTTGCGCGATAGCAGACTATATTCAGAAGTTTGCGCCAAATAATTGGCAATAGTCATACCTCGGTCTTGAACATTGACATTTAGATCTTGAACCCGCGCTGCGACAAAATAGGCACCCATTACCAATGCGACCAACCCCGTTGGGATAATGGCCAATAGAATAACGCGTGATCTTATCCCCCAATCATTCATAATTAATTTTTTCCATTTACAATTTGCGCAGTTTTTTCCAAATTCAAAATTACTTTGCTTAGTTTGTTCGCATCGATTGTGTCATATTTTAATGATTTTGCGATTTGACGGTTTATTGCAACGGCAAAAGACTCTCCATATTTAGCCTGTGGCAATTCGTATTTATCGCATACTTTTTGAAGTCCAAAAGCCGTTTCTTTTGCCAATGATTCATAGGGAGTGTATACGCTGGCAAGAGCGGCGTTTTTTGAATCTGATACTTTATTTCCAATCATGGGTATGTTTAGTTTATGGCTGGTGATTAGCAGTGATTGTAGATCTTGATCTGAATAATGTTGATCTTCATTGAGAATAATCAAAAAGCCATTGTCCACCGATAATCGGGTTAATGATTGTTGCGAGGATTCCTGCTGCTTCAATATGTCGAATATCAAATTAACGGAATGTTTATTACTGATGAATTGATATTCGTTCAAAT
>Ga0316205_10001313_pt1 | contig 33063 bp, 31 predicted proteins | sample 3monthpyrite_MG_FD_204941 | JGI IMG/M metagenome (GOLD analysis project Ga0316205, IMG submission 204941) | Microbial mat bacterial communities from mineral coupon in-situ incubated in ocean water Damariscotta River, Maine, United States -... | ecosystem: Environmental > Aquatic > Marine >...
GATGGAGACCGAGCATTGCCTCGCGTTTCGCGATATTGCGCCGCAAGCGCCGGAGCATATTTTGGTGATCCCGAAGGGGGCGTATGTGAATTTTGACCATTTCGGCGCCGAGGCATCTGACGCTGAGCTGGCCGATTTTAACCGGGTGATAGCGAAAATCACCCGCGAAATCGGGGTTGCCGAAGATGCGGGCGGTGCGGGATATAGGCTGATCTCTAACGCGGGGCCGCACGGGGTGCAGGATGTGCAGCATTTGCATATGCATATTCTTGCGGGCCGGCGCATCGGCCGGATGATTTCGGCCTAGCTCAATTCGACCTAGCGGAAGCGGCGCGTTTGCCGTGGCATGGCTTTGCGGCGTTTTATCCGCGCCGCGCTGAAAAGCTGTGCTTTTGGCAGGCGAAAGTGGCCGCGCGGGGCAGCGCGGCGGGAATTTTGACTCTGCTGTCTTGGCCCCTTGCTTTTGGCGGGAGTAACGCCATTGCTTTGGGTTTTGGAGTCGATTGTGCCGGTTGGAGCCGCAGCCTGAATTTGGGACCAGCACCTGCTTTTTGCAGCGCCGGCCTTGGCAGGCCGGACTTTTACACCGCTTGAGTAGGCGCTGGCTTACACCGCACGGCAAGCCCATTTTTGAGCGGACCGCTATGCGTGTTGGCGTTGGATATGCCCGACACAATCTACTCCCGGACCTGTGCAGGCCCGCTTAGGCATGGGGAGAAAACTAGCGGGAAATAGTGAGAAAGCGGTTAAGCCCGCGCACGCTGGAGCGACGAAATGTGCAACACAGGCTAGACATGCTGGTCGATGAGAACGGGGTTTCCGTCCGGGTCTTCGAGCATGATGCTGGCGGGGCCTGAATCTCCTTCGGCTTTTGAGAGCAGTTCAAGCCCTTCATTTATCAGGGCTTTTTGAATGTCGCGAATATCGGTGAAGCTTTCAAGCGGCTGGGCGCTTTGGTCCCATCCCGGATTGAAGGTCATGATATTTTTCTCGAACATGCCTTGGAACAGGCCAATCACGCTGCTGCCGTTTTTCAGGATCAGAAAGCCGTGCTCGGCGGCTCCGTGGAAGGATTCAAAGCCGAGCTTTTCATAAAATTCTCTTGAGGCGGCGAGGTCTTTCACCGCGAGGCTGACAGAAAAGGCGCCGAGTTTCATGTGATTACTCCCGAATTGTTATGATTTATCCTTCAGGGTAGGGGAAATCGCCCATCTGTCAAGTTTCGGGCCTTGAGGGCGGCGCGTGAACATGGCAAACTGCGCCAAAGCATGACGAAGGACGACTGCTATGAGCATTGAAGCCCCCGAAGTAGAGATTGTCGAGAAAACCGGCGTGAGCTGTGATGGTGGTGGCGAGCATCCAAAAGTGTGGATGACCATTCCGGAAGAAATCGGCTTTGTGGAATGCGGCTACTGTGACAAACGCTTTGAGCTCAAAAAAGATTAGGGGGGTTTAGCCCCCCGTGCCTGAGCTATACGCGCAGCGGTATTTTGCGTGTGACACAACCTGCTTTTTGAAACGTGCTGAAGCCGGCACAACCCCCCTATCTCAATCGAAGCATTGGAGCCAGCGGAGAACTGTGCGAAAAGGGTGGCGCACAGAGCGGAGAGCAGCATGACCAGCGAAAAATTTGGCAAGGGCCACCATCTGCAATTGATCGACGGGTCGGCTTTTATTTTTCGGGCGTTTCATGCGCTGCCGCCGCTGACGCGCAAATCGGACGGGCTGCCTGTGGGGGCGGTGGCCGGTTTTTGCAACATGCTGTATAAGCAGGTGGAAGACAATGCGGGCCATGACGCGCCAACCCATGTGGCGGTGATCTTTGATGCCAAGGGCAAGACCTTTCGCAGTGACATTTATCCGGAATACAAAGCGAATCGGCCACCAGCGCCTGAAGATCTGGTGCCGCAGTTTTCGATTATCCGGGACGCAACGCGGGCGTTTAACCTGCCGTGCATCGAAATGGATGGCTATGAGGCCGATGATATTATTGCCACTTATGCGGTGCAGGCGCGTGAAGCGGGCGGGCGGGTGACGATTATTACCTCCGACAAGGACATGATGCAGCTGGTGGGCGGCGGTGTAGAGATGCTGGACCCGATGAAGAACCGCCGGATTGGCATTGAAGAGGTTGAGGAGAAATTTGGCGTCGGGCCCGAACGGGTGGTGGATGTGCAGGCATTGGCTGGCGATTCGGTGGATAATGTGCCGGGCGCGCCGGGGATCGGGATAAAGACCGCCGCGCTGCTGATCAATGAATACGGAGATTTGGAGACCCTGCTGGCCCGCGCGGGCGAGATAAAACAGCCCAAACGCCGACAGACCCTGCTGGAGAAGGCCGACCAAGTGCGGACCAGCCGTGAGCTGGTGTTGTTGCGCGATGATGTGCCGATGCCCGAGCCAATTGAAGCGTTTGAATTGAAAGAGCCCGTGGCGGAAGCTGTGCTGCCGTTTCTGGCCTTGATGGAATTCAGGACGCTCACCAGCCGGATTGCAGCGAAACTGGGCGCAAAAGCGCCGGAGATCAAGGACGCCGAGCCAGAGGCGCACACGATGCCAACCCGCGACGTGAGTGCGGCGGCTATTCCGCTGGACCATAGCAAATACGAGACGGTTTCAAGTGCTGAGGCGCTAAAGGCATGGGTTGAAAAGATATATCTGCGCGGCTGGGTGGCTTTTGACACCGAAACCACGGGGCTGGACGAGATGCGGGTGGACCTTGTGGGGGTGAGCCTGAGCGTGGAACCCGGGGCGGCGTGCTATGTGCCTTTGGCGCATGTGGCGGGCGAGGGTGATCTTTTGGGCGGTATCGAGCGCGCGGAGGGGCAGATGGAGATCGCCGAAGCGCTGGCGATTTTGAAGCCGATGCTGGAAGACCCGAGCATTATAAAAATCGGCCAGAATATGAAATACGACATGAAGATCATGGCCCGCAATGGCGTGGCGCTGGGGCCGATTGAGGATACAATGCTGATGTCTTATGCGCTGAATGGCGGGGTGCATCGACACGGGATGGACGAGCTTTCAGACCGCTATCTGGGGCATCAGCCAATTTCGATCAAGAGCCTGCTCGGGACCGGAAAAGCGGCGATCACTTTTGATCGTGTGCCGGTGGCCGAGGCCGCGCCTTATGCGGCGGAGGACGCGGATATTACGCTGCGGCTGTGGCAGGTGTTTAAGCCGCGTTTGGTGGCTGAAGGGATGAGCACGGTATATTATACGCTGGAGCGGCCTTTGGTGCCGGTATTGGCGGAAATGGAAATGCACGGGATCAAGGTGGACCGTGGCCAGCTTGCGGCGATGTCAAACAGCTTTGCGCAAGATATGGCCGGGCTGGAGGCCGAGATAAAAGCTCTGGCGGGGCGTGATTTTAATGTGGCCTCACCCAAGCAACTGGGCGAGATTCTGTTTGACGAAATGGCGCTGGAGGGCGGCAAAAAAGGCAAAACCGGCGCCTATGCCACGGGTGCCGACATTCTGGAAGACCTCGCTGCCGAGGGGCATGACCTGCCGGCCAAGGTGCTGGACTGGCGCGGGATGGCGAAGCTGAAAAGCACCTATACCGATGCCTTGCAGGCGCATATCAACCCGATGACGGGGCGGGTGCACACCAGCTATGTGATCTCGGGGGCAACAACGGGGCGGCTGGCCTCGACCGACCCCAACCTGCAGAATATTCCGGTGCGGACCGAAGCGGGGCGGCGGATTCGCGAGGCATTTGTGGCTGAGGCGGGCTGCAAGCTGGTGAGCCTCGATTATAGCCAGATCGAGCTGCGGATCTTGGCGCATGTGGCAAAAATTGACAGCCTGAAACAGGCGTTTCTGGAGGGGCAAGATATTCATGCCATGACAGCCTCGGAAATGTTTGAGGTGCCGATTGAGGACATGACGCCGGAAATTCGGCGACAGGCGAAGGCGATTAACTTTGGCGTGATTTACGGCATTTCAGGCTTTGGGCTGGCGCGGAACCTGCGGATACCGAGGAAAGATGCGCAGGGCTTTATTGACCGCTATTTCGAGCGGTTTCCGGGGATTCGGGCGTATATGGACGCGACCGTGGCCGGAGCGAAAGAAAAAGGCTATGTAGAAACGCTGTTTGGGCGGCGGATACACACGCCGAACATTAGCGCCAAGGGGCCACATGCGGGCTTTGCCAAACGGGCGGCGATAAATGCGCCGATACAAGGCACAGCCGCCGATATTATTCGCCGCGCGATGGTGCGGATGCCCGAGGCGATATCGGACCTGCCCGCAAAAATGCTGCTACAGGTGCATGATGAACTTATCTTCGAGGTTGAAGACGCGGCGATTGAAGAAACAATTGCGGCTGTGCGGAAGATCATGGAACGCGCGGCGGAGCCTGCGGTGATGATCAATGTGCCGCTGGTGGTGGATGCAGGCGTAGGCACAAGCTGGGCCGAGGCGCATTAAGGGGCTATGCCGCAGCGCATTTCGGCCGCTAGATAAGCCCGAGCTTTGCCCGCTTTAAATAGCGCCACATGCCCAACACACTGGAAACGGTGAGGCCGATGGCAAGGCCAACCCAAATGCCGATGGCCCCGATGCTGGTGTATTGTGAGAGCGCGAAGGCGGTGGGGATGCCGATAACCCAGTAAGAGAACAGTGCAAATTGCATGGGGACACGGGTGTCTTTTAAGCCGCGCAGCAGGCCGGCGGCGAGAATTTGCAGCGTATCAACCAGCTGGAAAGCGGCAGCGACCATCAATAGCGGGATGGCAAAGGCGAGGATCGCGGGGGCGTCGTTTGTATTGAGGTCGAGAAACAGCGAAAGCGTGTAGGCTGGCAAAAGCACAAACAGCACGCTTACCACCAGCGCAAAGCCGATACCGACGATTAAGACCGTGCGCCCTGCCATGGTGATTTCAACCGGATCTTTACGGCCTTTGGCGAGGCCAAGATGCACGGTGGCCACCTGCGACAGGCCAAGCGGGATCATAAACGAGATCGAGATGACCTGCATGACGATGCCGTGGGCGGCGAGCGGGATGGTGCCAAACCAGCCCATCATAATGGCAGAAAACGAAAACAGCGCAAATTCGGCAAGGATCGAAATGCCGATCGGCCAGCCGACTTTGGCGACTTCAAAAAACGCCGGCCAGTCGGAGCGCCAGCAGCGCTGCAAGATGGCGTGCGGGCGCAGGGCAGGGTGCCAGTTGGCCATCGCCATCAGCAGCAGCATGGACAGCAGGCTGGAGCCCAGCGTGGCATAGGCGGCGCCCTCAATCCCGAGGGCCGGCGCCCCCCAATTACCAAAGATCAGCGCATAGTTAAGGATGGCGTTAAGCGCGGCGGCGGCGAGCGTGGTGACCAGCACGATATGCGCTTTGTGGACCACACCGAAATAACTGCGCAGCACCATGATAAACAGATTTGGTATCAGTGCCCATTTGGCAATATCGAGGTAATTGTCAGCCATTTTTGCCAGCGGGGCCTCTTGGCCGAGGGCGAGCAAAATTGGCTCGGCAAACCACATCAGGGGGAAAGCCACGATTGAAAATGCGCCAGTGACCCAAAACCCCATACGCACCGCGCGGCGCAGCACGGTGGTATCTCCGGCACCGAGCGCATGGGCGGCGAGCGGCACCACTGCTTGCGCAAAGCCGGAGCCGGTGAGCAGTAGGATCAGGAAAATCTGGGTGCCCAGAACAGAGGCGGCGAGCGGGGCCGCGCCAAGCCAGCCGAGCATAATGGTATCGGTGACCCCCATCAGGATTTGGGCCAGCATGGTGCCAACCATCGGCACGCCAAGCGCAACGGTCGCCCAAAGATGCTGCCGATAGGTATGCCGTCGCGTTAAAGCTTCGCTCATCAATGTGCCCGCATTAGGAGTTACGCAATTGCAGCGCAAAAACCCAACTTAACTGAAGTTTACCGGAAAGAAAAATATTTTTAGCGGAAGGTCAAAAATTGGGTTTCGACCTGCTTTAGCCGGTTTTTGTCACTGCTGCGGGCAACCAGATTGGTGCCAAATATGCCTTCATGCACAAACGGATAAGACCCGATGGAAACATCGGGGAAGGCTTTTGCCAGATCAGCCAGCGCGGCGGCAACATGGCCTTCGGGCTTTTCAACCCGCACTGAAACCGAGCGCAGGGGCGCACCGCCGGTAAGGCTGGGCAGCAGGCTTTCGACCATGGCGGTAAACACCGCGGGCACACCAGCCATGACATGCACATTATCAAGGCTAAACCCGGGCGCTTTGCTGACCGGATTATCGATCAGGGCCGCACCATTCGGGATGCGGGCCATGCGCAGGCGCATCGGGTTTAGATCATCCGGATTGGCATAATGCGTGGCGAGAATAGCGCGGGCATCTTCGCGCACAGAAATGCGGGCGCCAAAGGCGGCGGCGACAGCATCGGCGGTGATATCATCATGGGTGGGGCCAATCCCGCCGGACGTAAAGACATGGGTATAGCGGTGGCGCAGGGCATTAAGCGCGGCGACAATCGTTGCGTGATCATCGGGCACAACGCGGATTTCCTTCAGGTCAATCCCCGCCTCGGTGAGGCGTTTGGCAAGGTGGTTGCCATTGGTATCTTGTGTGCGGCCCGAGAGGATTTCGTCTCCGATCAGGAGGATGGCAGCGGTGGGGTTCATCTTGAGGCTCCGGCTTGGGCAGGATAGGAAGGGGCATGAACTTTGACCGCCCCCTGATCCGCGCGACTCTTATCCGCAGGTATAAACGCTTTTTGGCGGATGTCACGCTGGAGGATGGGCAAGAGGCGGTAGCGCATTGCGCCAACCCCGGCGCGATGACCGGACTGGCACAGGCAGGCACAACCGTGTGGCTGGAGCCAAATGACGACCCGAAGCGAAAATTGCGCTATAGCTGGAAGCTGGCCGAAATTGACGGGGCGCTTATTGGCATTGATACAGCCCTGCCCAACAAGGTGGTGGGAGAGGCCCTGCGCGCTTGCAGGGTGCCGGAACTGGCGGCATATAAGGGTGTGCGGCCCGAAGTAAAATATGGCGAAGGCAGCCGCGTAGATTTTTTGCTGACACAAGCGGGCCTGCCGGATTGCTATGTGGAAATCAAGAGCGCCAACCTGTGCCGCAGAGCGGGGCTGGTGGAATTTCCTGACACGGTGACCACACGCGGGGCCAAGCACATGGCGGCGCTGGCGGCGATGGCGGCGGCGGGCCACAGGGCTGTGGTGCTTTACCTTGTGCAACGCACCGATTGCAGCGCTTTAGCTGTGGCGGATGACATTGACGCGCGCTACGCAGCCGCCTTTTCCGCGGCGCGCAACGAGGGTGTTGAGGCGCTTTGCTATCGCGCAACGCTAAGCTTGCAGGGCGCGGGCTTTGGCGAGGCCTTGCCGATTGTGGCGCGGTGAATTATATCCGCTGATATACCCATCAGGAGATAAGCTGTGCATCGGGCCAAGACAGGATTTTTGAACAAAGACGGCATCCGTATTCATCCGCAAGAGGATTTTGCCGGCATGCATGCATCTGGCCGTCTGGCGGCGGCGTGCCTTGATATGATTGCCGAACATGTGAAGCCCGGTGTGACCACCGGCGAATTGGACGCACGGATTCAGGCGTTTATCGAGGATGCGGGCGCGACCTCGGCCACGATCGGCTATCGCGGCTACGAGCACGCAAGCTGTATTTCGATTAACCATGTGGTGTGCCACGGGATTCCGGGCAGCAAGGTATTGAAAAATGGCGATATTTTGAATATCGATGTGACCTGTATTCTGGATGGCTGGTTTGGGGATACGTCGCGGATGTATGTGGCGGGCAAGCTCTCGCGGCGCGATGAACGGCTGATTGCGGTGACGCATGAAGCTCTGATGCTGGGGATTGCGGCGGTGAAACCGGGCAATACATTTGGTGATATCGGCGCGGCGATCCAGCGCTATGCGGAAAGCCACCGGATGAGCGTGGTGCGGGATTTTTGCGGGCACGGGCTTGGGCAGGTTTTTCACGCCGCGCCCAATGTGCTGCATTACGGGCGAGCGGGCAGCGGCGCTGTGCTGGAGCCCGGGATGTTTTTTACCATCGAGCCGATGATCAACCTTGGGCGGCCGAACACAAAGGTGCTGGCAGATGGCTGGACAGCGGTGACCAAAGACAAGAAAAACACCGCGCAATTCGAGCATTCGATTGGGGTGACCGAAGACGGCTGCGAGATATTTACGCTTTCGCCACAAGGGAAATTCTATCCGACGTGGAGCGCTTAAGAATTTATTAACCAAAGCGATGGCATGGTTAATTTATGAGCACAAGTAACCAGTTCGCAGAAAAACCCTTCCCCGGATTCGATGCGGATTATGAGGTTGAGGCCGAGCCGGATTTTATGGTCCAGCCCAGTGCTAAGCCAGCCGAGCCGCATTATACCAACCACAGGCAACGCCTGCGGGCGCGGTTTATGCGGGCCGGATCAGCGGCGCTGGCTGATTATGAAATGCTGGAGCTGGTGTTGTTTCGCGCCATTCCGCGCCGCGATGTAAAGCCGCTGGCCAAGCGGCTATTGGCTGAATTTGGCGATTTTAACCGGGTGATTTGTGCGCCACCTTTGCGGCTGGCACAGGTGCAGGGCATTGGCGATGCCGCGATTCAGGAGCTCAAGATCGTGGAAGCCGCGGCGCAGATGCTGGGGCAGGCGCGGGTGCTGGGGCAAAACGCGATCACCTCTTGGACATCGCTGATGGATTACTGCAAAACCGTGATGGCGCATCGGGAAACCGAGCAATTTCGGATCCTCTATCTCGACCGGAAAAACACCTTGATCGCCGATGAGCCACAAGCCACGGGAACGGTGGACCATGTGCCTGTATACCCGCGCGAGGTGGTAAAACGGGCGCTGGAGCTCAACGCTTCGTCTGTTATTTTGGTGCATAACCATCCGTCGGGCAGCCCTGAGCCTTCGGATGAAGATATATTGATGACCAACCGGATTGTGGAGGCGACCACGGCGCTGGGCATATCTGTGCATGATCATATCGTGATCGGCAAGGAGCGCGACGCAAGCTTTAAGGCGCTGGGGCTTATCTAGCGGCCTTAGCGGCCGGCAACACGGATATCGTCAATTGCGCCGGTGAGGGTGATTCTTCCGGCGATTGTGCCACATTCGGGCACCGCAAACCGGATGTTGCGAACACCGGCTGCACGGCTATCGCGGGTGCGGCTTGTTTTTGCAACAATGGTTTGGCCGCACACTTCTGCCGCATCACCGATAAGCACTGAGAGCGCGATTGTGCCGCGCTGCTGGTTGCGGGTGACAGGAAGGGTATAGACTTCGGCCAAGGCACCGCCTTCGAGTGCCGGATCGCCGAGCGAAACAAGATAGCCGCCGCCTTTGATTCTGGAGGTCCGGTAATCGCGCGGGGATTGAGCTGAAACATGGCCGGCGGTGAATATACCCGCGCCGTATTCAAAGGCGTTCAGATCGAGGTCCAGATCGGACTGCCAAGAAACGCCGGCGCGCATTACGGTATCGATGCTCGAAACGGTAAGCCGGGTTGAAGTGCTGCTTTGATCCTCAAACAGCGCGGAAATTTCAACATCAGATTGCATGGCGGGAAGCAAGGTGCTGGCAACGCCGTTGGCATCGGTTTGCAGCGAGAAGGCGATTCCGGCATGGCTGACGGTGACCATCTGGTCGGGCTTACACGCCGCCAAAATGTCGAGCTGGATATTGGCACCGCTGCGCGATTGTGCCTGCAATACGATCTCGCAAGCGGAATTTTGCGCGGGGGCTGTGATAACAGGCGCAGATGGTGCTTCGGTAGACAGGCTGGCCTGAAGGGCGGCTGGCGGCTCGGCCGGGGTCAGATTAATGGCTGGCTTGCCGAACAGGCGCGCATTTGGCGCGGTTTGCCCGGCAACAGCAGAGGCCCGGCTAAGCGGATCAGATAACGCGCTTACGGAAACCGAAAGCGCCGAGGATTCTGGCGCGGCGATTGCATTTGGGCTGGCGCTCTGATTGGGCTGAGCGCCAACAACCGTTGCCCCAGAGGCAAATTCGGCTGAATCAGCGGCTGAATTGTCTATTGTTACCAGCGGGCTTTGCGCAATGGCGCTGTCTTGCGCCGACGCAACATTGACTGCTGCGTTGCTTCCAACCCCGGGCATTGCGGGAGATATCGCCTGCTCGGACGCGGCTGGAGCCCGCTCTAGAACGCTGACTTCTGTAGGGCGATCGGAGGTCGGCGCCAAGGTGGCGGGCAACGAAACCGGGGCGGCAAAGCTTTGAAGGCCCGGCTCGGAAAGGATCAAATTGAGGCTTTCGCCGGATGTGTTTGAATCGGTGCTTTGCAGCGCAATGAGCGCAATCGGGCCAGCGCCGATTGGCACGGCGCTAAAGCTAGAATCGGGCGTTGGCGAAACAGTATGGGCGGTTGCAACTACGGTAGGGGCAAAATCTGAATGCTCGGCGCTGGTTGCGAGCGGCGCGGTTTCCTGCGGAATCGGGGCGCGCTGGCTGGCCTGCAATGAGGCCAGTGCTTCGGGGCCGCGCTCTAGCTGCGCGATATTGGCATCGGCTGTTTGAGACGCCTGAAGGCCGGATGGCGCGGCCGGATTGGCGGCGACGAGGCGCTCGCTGCCCCCAATGGAGATATTGCTGGATTCGCCCATTTCAGGCGCTTGGAATTCAGACAGAGCAGCAGACGCGGACTGTGAGACACCGGCACTGTTTTGCGTGGAAATGTTCTGGTCGATATTTACGGTGGTGTTGAGCCCACCGGCCTGCTGGCGGATCGACGCAACCGCAATGCTCGGGCTTACCAGCTCTGAGACGCTGGGGGATGCAAGCGAAGGCGGGGCCAGTTCAACCGTGAAATTTGCGATCGAGGGCGCTTGATCCGCTGCATCGGGCGCGGCGGTATTGGCCGCGAAAGTGGTATCAGCCGGAGCAACGCTTTCGGGTTCGTTCTCTTCAGGCGGAAGATCTACCACCTCTGCGGGGGCTTGCGCTGCGGGGGTATCGGGGCGCGTGAAGTTTACCGCGATGACATTGATTTTCACGGCGTTTGGCGCGCAGTCGCCGCCGGAATCGACGCAATAGGCAAATTCAACTTCACCGCTACACGCTTCGGGGCTGGAAAAGGAGAGCTTGTTATTGCCGGTTAGCTCAACCGCGCCACAGCTGGGGCGGCTTAGCACGACAATCGGGCCTTTTTCGGTGTCGTTGGAAAGCACATCAAGGATTTGCGCGGCGCCGGACCGCACAGAGTAAGAATCATCCTGACTGGCAACAATGGTTTCACCCGACATGAGCGCCAATATCTTGTCACCATATTTGACCATGGACCCGGCGAAAATCGCCAGAACCAAGCCAGTTAGAATCATCATCATGCGATCGTTTTTGAACACGAAACGCGCCTCCAAATCAATTACCTAGTAGATAACTATCATATTTAGTTAGAATTAACAACGCTTTATGAGACGAAGTTGAACTAACTTGCAATATTAAAAGTATACGCAACCCATAGGAACAATAATGGCAATAATGACTACATATTGTGGCATTATTGTGTCTTTAATGCGACTGCCGCAGAAGTGACGCGCACGAGAGTCAATTAAAACGGGGCGCGGCGGCCCCGTTTTAATTCAGATCAGGCTTTGCCGTGGCAGTGCTTATATTTTTTGCCGGAGCCACAGGGGCAGGGAGAATTGCGCCCCGCGTTAACCCATGTGCTTTCGTCATCCGGATTTACGCCGGGCGGTGTTGCGGCGCTTGCGGTAACCGGCGCTGCGGGCTGCGCTGCGGCGGCTTGCTGGGCCTGCATGGCAAGCATCTGCTGGCGCATCTGCTCTTGCTCCTCGGGTGACATTATACGGATATGCGAGAGCTGCTGGGTCACGTCTATGCGCAACCGATTGAGGAAGTTCTCGAACAGGGTGAAGGCTTCGGTTTTATACTCGTTGAGCGGATCACGCTGGGCATAGCCACGAAAGGCAACAACCTGCCGAAGGTGCTCCAGGGTGAGCAGGTGCTCGCGCCAGGCTTTATCAACGGTTTGCAGTAGCACCTGCTTTTCAACGTTGCGGATCACTTCGGGGCCGGCCTGCGCGGCTTTGGCGGCCATCGCTTTGTCGGTTTCCTCATAAAGCCGCTCGGCGACGGTTTCGTCATCCACGCCTTCTTCTTTGCCCCATTCGATGACCGGCAGATCAAGATTGAAATTCTGGATCACCTGCGCATAGAGGCCAGACATATCCCACTGGTCAGGGTAGGCCTTGGGCGGGATATGCTCGGCAACCAGATCATCGACAACATCATGCCGCATATCGCGCACTTCTTCGGAAAGATCTTTTGATTCCATAATGTCGCGGCGCTGCTCAAACACCCGTTTGCGCTGCTCGTTCACCACATCGTCATATTTGAGCACGTTTTTACGGATGTCGAAGTTGCGGGCTTCGACTTTACCCTGAGCGCGCTCAAGCGCTTTGTTAACCCACGGGTGCACAATCGCTTCCCCGTCTTTCATGCCAAGCTTGCCGAGCATCTTATCAAGGTTTCCGGAGTTGAAAATCCGCATCAGGTCATCTTCGAGGCTGAGGAAGAAGTGGGTGCGGCCCGGGTCGCCTTGCCGGCCGGAGCGACCACGCAACTGGTTATCAATCCGGCGGCTTTCATGGCGCTCGGTGGCCAGCACATATAGACCGCCGGCTTTTAATGCGATGTCTTTGGCGGTCGCAACTTCGGCCTCGATGCGCGCGCGAATGGCGGCTTCGTCGGCGGCTTCACCTGCTTCGGCAGCCGCTTGTGCCACTTGCATATCGGCGTTTCCGCCGAGCTGGATATCGGTGCCGCGACCAGCCATATTGGTGGCGATTGTGACAGCGCCGGGCCGGCCCGCATTGGCAATGATGTTGGCTTCCTGCTCGTGGAAGCGCGCGTTTAGCACCTCATGCGGCACGCCTGCGTCTTTCAGCATCTGGCTCAGCATTTCCGATTTCTCAATCGACGTGGTGCCCATCAGGGTTGGCTGCTGGTTATCATGCGCCTTTTTGATCTCTTCGACCACCGCGTTATATTTTTCGGCGGCGGTGCGATAGACCCGGTCGTGCTCGTCAATCCGGATGACCGGCATGTTGGTGGGCACTTCAACCACCCCCAGCCCGTAAATTTCGGAAAACTCTTCCGCTTCGGTCAGCGCGGTGCCGGTCATTCCCGCGAGCTTGCCATAAAGGCGGAAATAGTTTTGGAAAGTTACCGAGGCGAGGGTGATGTTTTCGGGCTGGATCGGCACGCCTTCTTTGGCCTCAATTGCCTGATGCAAGCCGTTGCTTAGGCGCCGCCCCTGCATCATCCGGCCAGTGAATTCGTCGATCAGCATCACATCGTCGCCGCGCACGATATAATCTTTTTCGTTTTTGAACATCTTGTGGGCCAGCAACGCCTGATTGACATGGTGGATCAGCGAAGCGGATTCCGGGTCATAGAGCGAGGCGTCTGATTCAAGCAGGCCAACGGCGTGCAGGCGCTGCTCGACAGCGTCGTTGCCAACGTCGGTCAAGGTGGCCGTGCGGGATTTTTCGTCGATCTCGTAGGTGCTTTCGTCAAGATCGGGGATTAACGCATCGATTTTCAGGTAGAGGTCTGATTTGTCTTCGGTCGGGCCGGAGATGATCAGCGGGGTGCGGGCCTCGTCAATCAGGATCGAATCAACCTCGTCAACAATAGCGAAATAATGATCGCGCTGCGCCATCTGGCTCAGCTCGGATTTCATATTGTCGCGCAGATAGTCAAAGCCGAGCTCGTTATTGGTCGCGTAGGTGACATCTGCGGCATAGGCCAGTTTTTTCTGGTCTTCGGGCATGTTGGGATAAACCGCGCCCACGCTCATCCCGAGAAAATTGTAAACCTGCCCCATCCATTCGGCATCCCGCCGCGCGAGGTAATCGTTTACCGTTACCACATGCACACCTTTGCCGGTGAGCGCATTCAGGTAAACCGGCAGGGTGGCCATAAGGGTTTTGCCCTCGCCGGTTTTCATTTCGGCGATTTTACCCTGATGCAGAAAAATACCGCCCATGATCTGCACATCAAACGGGCGCATACCGAGCGCGCGGCGGGCGCCCTCGCGGGCATTTGCAAAAGCTTCGGGCAGCAGGCTGTCGAGGCTCTCACCCTTGGCGACGCGCTCTTTGAATTCTTCGGTTTTGGCTTTTATCTGCTCATCGCTCAGCGCCTTAAACGCCTCTTCTTGCGCGTTAACCTTTGCCACCAAGGGCCGTGTGGCCTTGATAAGGCGATCATTCGGGGTGCCAAAAACTTTTTTGGCCATAGTGCCGATACCGAGCATAGGTTTTCAATCCTCAAATTTCGCGTGGCCGGGCCAGCGACTGTTTGCCTGCGGTTGTTTTTTGCCTGTCGCAAGCGCTTGTATGATCGCGCCGAAGCGCCTAGATAATTCAGGTGCAATTTTACACCGTTTAACACGGGGTAAGGATGTAAGCGCCGCTATAGCAACTGTCAATGTGCGGCGCTGGTTTGCGCGATTTTTTAATGCCGGACAACGGCACAACGGGAAGTATGGAGAGCAATATGCGAAATTTTTTGGCTGCGAGCGCGGTTTCGGCCTTGATGGTTTTTTCTGCGGGCGCTGGCTTTGCAGAGCAAGACCTATCGGCTGATACGGTGATTGCTTCGGTGAACGGCACCGAGATTACCCTTGGTCATGTTATTGTTTTGCGGGGGCAATTGCCGCAGGAATACCAGAGCCTGCCGGATGATGTATTGTTTGAAGGGATCATCAGCCAGTTGATCGAGCAAACCCTGCTGTCCGATTATGCGGTTGCCAACGTCACAGATATTCCGCGCGAAGTGGAACTGGCGCTCGAAAACGAACGCCGCGCACTTTATGCATCTGTGCTGATTGATACCGTTGCCGGACGCGATATTTCGGAAGACGCGTTACTGGCCGCTTATGATACGCAATACGGCAATATGCCGGCCGAGCCGGAATTTAACGCATCACATATTTTGGTGGAAACCGAAGAAGAAGCTTTGGCGCTGATTGAAACCCTGAACGGCGGGGCGGATTTTGCCGAGCTGGCGAAGGAAAAATCAACCGGTCCATCGGGGCCGGATGGCGGCGCACTGGGCTGGTTTGGGCTTGGAATGATGGTTGAACCATTTGAAGCCGCGGTTGTGGAAATGGAAGTTGGCGCGATTTCAGCACCGGTCGAAACCCAGTTTGGCTGGCATGTGCTTATTTTGAATGAAAAGCGCGACAAACCAACCCCGACACTGGAAGAAACCCGCCCCGCGCTGATGGACGGGTTGCGCCAGGCTGCGGTAGAGGCAGAGATTGCCGGCCTGACCGATGGCGCCGAAATCGTGCGCCCGCCCGAAGGGTTTGACCCGGCCTTGATGCGTGATACATCGCTGCTGCTAAAATAGATGGTTAGCGATATCAACAACCGGATTGCCGCGCTTAAGGGTGAGCTGGCGGAGCTGGAGGCGCAATTGCCGCCGCCGGTTTCGCCGCTGGCCCCGGCGGCCTTCCCGGACCTGCCGGTTATCGACGGTGTGCGATTTGCCACTGCGGCGGCAGGGGTGAAATACAATAACCGCACAGATGTGATGCTCGCGGAAATATGCGAAGGTGCGGCGATGGCGGGGGTGTTTACCCGCTCAACCACGCGCTCGGCACCAGTGCTGCGCTGCGAAGAAGCGCTGGCCGCGCATTCAGAAGCGCCTGATGCGGCGGGGAAATTTGCGATACTGGTCAACTCTGGCAATGCCAATGCATTTACCGGCGGGCGCGGATTTGAGAGTGTTGACACGCTGCGGGCCGGTGTGGCCGCGGCGCTGGGATGCCCGGCTGACAAGGTGTTTACATCCTCCACCGGCGTGATTGGAGAGCCGTTGCCGCATAGCCGCATCGAAACGGCGCTCGGCGGGCTTGTCGCGGCGCTTGATGCGGGCCAAAGCCGCAGCGCGGCCGAAGCGATAATGACCACCGATACCTTTCCGAAAGGGGCCAAGGCGGCGCTGGAGCTGGACGGGGTGCCGGTAAACATCGCCGGTTTTGCCAAGGGCTCGGGGATGATCGCGCCCGATATGGCGACAATGCTGGTATATATTTTTACCGACGCAAAGATCACGCAATCGGTATTGCAGCAGATCTTGTGGCTGGAAAACGCCAGTAGCTTTAACTGCATCACGGTGGACGGCGATACGTCAACCTCTGACACGCTGTTGCTGGCCGCTACTGGCCGCACAGATATGCTGGTGATTGATGACTTTGCCGACCCGCGCGCACGGGCATTTAGAGCGGCTTTGCAAGGCGTAATGCGTGATCTGGCGCAGCAGGTGGCGCGGGATGGCGAGGGGGCAAGCAAGCTGATTGAAGTGCGGGTAAGCGGCGCGAATTCAAGCGGGGCTGCGCACCGGATTGCGATGTCTATTGCCAATTCGCCTTTGGTAAAAACCGCGGTGGCGGGAGAAGACCCGAACTGGGGCCGTGTGGTGATGGCGGTTGGCAAAGCGGGCGAACGGGCGGATCGGGACCGGCTGACGATCTGGTTTGGTGAGATTCTGGTGGCTGAAAACGGCTGGGTGGCGCCGAGCTATACCGAGGCCGCCGGCGCCGCGTATATGCAGCAAAGCGAGATTGTGATCTCGGTGGATATTGGGCTCGACAATGGCAAGGCAACCGTGTGGAGCTGCGACCTGACCCATCAGTATATCACGATAAATGCGGATTATCGCTCGTGAGATCTGTGCTGGTTTCGGCGGTGGCGCTGGTAGATACTGATGGCCGTGTGCTGCTGGCGCAGCGGCCCGAAGGCAAAAGCATGGCCGGGCTGTGGGAATTTCCGGGCGGCAAGGTCGAGGATGGTGAATCCCCCGAGGCGGCGCTTATTCGCGAGCTGCAAGAAGAACTGGGGGTGGATACGTGGCAAAGCTGCCTCGCGCCGCTCACCTTTGCCAGCCACAGCTATGATGATTTCCACTTGCTGATGCCGGTGTTTATCTGCCGCAAATGGCAAGGCATTCCACAACCGCGCGAAGGGCAGGTGCTGAAATGGGTGCGGCCGATGAACCTGCGGGACTACCCGATGCCCGCCGCCGATATTCCGCTGATCCCGATAATACAAGATTGGCTCTAGGCCCGGTCGGCTTGCCGACCCGCCGCAACGAGGTGGCCCGCAGGGTCGCCGAGGCGCGGCGTGCCCCGGGGCTTTAGCATGGCTTAGCCGAGCGCTTTCGCGGCACGGGCGATCTTTTCGCCAGCTTCACTGCCGATTTTTTTCAAGGCTTCGTCCGCACCAAGCGACTGGAAAGACATCATTGCTTTGGGGTCAATAAAACGCACGGTGCAAGTGCCATCGCCGTTTTCCTCAACCGTCACATTGCAGGGCAGCATCAGGCCAACATCGGGGCGGGCGGTAAGCGCTTGATGCGCGAGGGCCGGATTGCAGGCGCCAAGGATCGAATAGGCGCGAAAATCTACGTCGATTTTCTTTTTCAGCGTGGCTTTTACGTCGATGGATGTCAAAATGCCAAAGCCCTCTGCCCCAAGCGCTGCGGTTACCTTTTCCACCACGTCGTCGTGGTTGCCCGCTATGGTGACGTCAATACTAAATGTGTCAGACATGGTCTGCTCCTGTTATATGATTACGAAAGTAAGGTAAAACCGTGGATGGGTTTTTCAAGAGCGGGGCCTGCGGCATTTAGGGATGCCGGTAAAATCGACCACTGTGAGATTTTTGATGAGGTGTAGCCGCGATTTGGCGCAGGGAATGCCTATCGCCACAGTGGAATTTAATCCGGCACAATCATGTATCCCGCGCCGCGCACCGTTTGCAGGTAGCGCGGGGATTTCGGGTCTGCTTCGATTTTCCGCCGCAAGCGGGTGATTTGCACATCAATGGCCCGCTCTTGCGCGGTTGAATTGCCTTGGCCAAGCGCCTCGACAAGCCGATTACGAGACAGGGTTTGGCCCGGTTGCGCGGCAAAGATCTTCATCAGCGCGCTTTCGGTGCTGGTCAGCCGCACGAGGGTTTCGCCATGCCACAGCTCAGCGCGGGAAATATCATAGCGAAACGCGCCGAGCTGGAGATTTTTCGGCGGGCTGGGCTTTGAGGTGTCTGCCGGTGTGCGCCGCAAAATGGCGTTAACCCGTAGCAACAGTTCCTGCGGCTCAAAAGGTTTGGGGAGGTAATCATCGGCCCCGGCTTCGAGGCCGGTAATCCGGTCGGCGGGTTCACCCCGGGCGGTGAGCAGCATGATTGGCGTGGTCAGCGTGCGGCGAAGATCACGGGTAAAGTCAAACCCGTTTTCGCCGGGCATCATCACATCAACAATCAGCATGTCGAATTCGAGCCCGGCCAGCAGGCGGCGGGCATGGGCGGCATCGCGGGCAACAGTGGCTAAATAGCCGTTTTTGCTCAGGAACTTCGCAAGAAGTGTGCGGATGCGGCTATCGTCATCTACGATCAAAAGATGGGCGCCATTGGGCTCAACGCTCATGGCTGCCTCCGCTCATCAAGAGATCGATCTGGCTGGCAGCTTCGGGCTCGAACATCGCGTTGAGCACGGTTCGAAAGCCTTGCACCGCGTCTGGGCCAGCCGCGGAATAGGCTTTGCGCATTTTCTGGCGCTGGGCGTTGGACAGTTCTTTCTCCAGTTCTTTGCCCTCGATTGTGAGGTGAAGATTGCGCTGGCGGCGGTCTTGCTTGCCGATCCGACTCTCGACGAGGTCTTTGTTTACCAACTCACGCAGCACCCGATTGAGCGATTGTTTGGTGACACCAAGGATATTGAGCAACTCCGAAACCGTGAGGCCGGGCTTGCGGCCGATAAAGTGAATGGCGCGATGGTGGGCGCGGCCGTATCCATGCGCGGCAAGGATACGATCGGGATAGGCGGTAAAGCCGCGATAGGCAAAAAACATCATCTCGATGCCTTGGCGGAGTTGCTCGTCTGTCAAAAACAGGAGCTGGTCGCTTCGATTCGGATTCTGCATCGTGCACCCCTCATGGCTGTGTTCACAGTTTATGTCAGCTATGTTGACATTCCAAGGGGCGAATGATAGGAAATACGCAAGATACTTACGATAATCATGCAAACTACGCAATAAATGCAAAAATAAGAGGAAGAATCATGGCAAACGGATATGATGATCGCGATGGCGTAATCTGGCTGGACGGTGAAATGGTGCCTTGGCGGGAAGCGAATGTGCATCTTTTAACCCACGCCATGCATTACGCTTCATCGGTGTTTGAAGGCGAGCGCTGCTATAACGGCAAGATTTTCAAATCTGTTGCGCACTCGGAGCGGTTGCTGAAATCGGGCAACTATATCGACATGCCGATCCCGTGGACAGTTGACCAGATCGAGGAAGCCAAATACGCGGCGCTGAAGGCAAATAACCTTGAGAACGCTTATGTGCGGGTATTGGCGTGGCGCGGTGCTGGCACCGATATGGGGGTCGCGGCGGCGGCCAACAAGGTGCGCATGGCGGTGGCCGTATGGGAATGGGGCAACTATTATGGCGATGCCAAATATGACGGTGCCAAGCTTGATATTTCCAAATGGCGGCGGCCCGATCCGGCGACGATCCCTTGCTTTGCCAAGGCTTCTGGCCTTTATATGATTTGCACCATGTCCAAGCACGCGGCCGAGGCCAAGGGCTGCTCGGACGCGATGATGTATGATTATCGCGGCTATGTGGCCGAGGCGACCGGTGCCAATATCTTCTTTGTAAAAGACGGCGTGGTGCACACGCCGCTGCCCGATGCATTTTTGAACGGGATCACCCGGCAAACGGTGATTGCGATGCTGAAGGATAAAGGGGTCGAGGTGGTTGAGCGCCATATTCAGGCGCATGAACTGACCGGCTTTGAGCAATGCTGGCTCACCGGAACCGCCGCCGAAGTGACGCCGGTCGGGCAGATTGGCGACTATACTTTTGAAGTCGGCGCATTGGCGCGGGAAATTTCGGAAGATTACGAAAAACTGGTGCGCACTTAACGCATTATTGAGGAGCCAGAGCTATGATTCCTTCAGAAAACCGCATAAGATTTGCTATGGCATACCGAGTCGGTGGTTTTTGAAATTGGGGAGGACAGTATGAAACGCAGGTTTTTCGCGTTTGTTATAGCTCTGGTTTTCGGCAGTAGCGCTCAGGCTCAAGTGGGCGCATGGGACGGGTATTATGTCGGGATACTTGGCTCGACCTCCAACATGAGTGTTGAAGATCTGACTTTCGGCACCGGTGCTTTTGAGCCTTCGGGGATGAGCTATGGTGGCTTTACCGGGATGAATCGGCAAGTGAATTCATTAGTTTACGGCTTGGAGGCCACGCTGGAAGCCAGCAATATTTCTGGCAATGACGGTGCCAATATGGCGCCTTTTTCTGTCAATACTTCGGTTTCGCTGCGCGGACGGCTCGGTGTTGATGCCGGCAGGGCCCTGCCGTATCTTATGGCCGGCTATGTTGCATCGAGCTTTGAAGCGGATCATGCGGGCAACGGAAGCGCGGCCGATATTGCCAATTTCAGCGCCTCGGGCATTACTTATGGAATTGGTGTGGATTTGCACCTCAATCGGCAGAACAACCGATTCTTGCGGCTCGAACTGCAAATGATCGACTATAGTGATGGGTCTATGCCTTTTTATAGCGGCAGCGATAACCACGCGATTGCCAGCAGCAGCCAGAGCTTTTCTGTTGGCTATGGAATTTCGTTTTAACGCCTGTCTCTATTGCGTTTCTGCCTTGTCGCGCATGGTGTGCTTCTGCGAAGGGCTGCGCGATGGCCTGAAAATGCGAAAACCGGAAGACCGGGTTTAAGACTACAAACCGGTGATCCGCTGTTGCATGGCCAAAGGGGTAAAGGGCCGGGGCTGCAAGTGGTGTGCGCTCTTGGGTATGCTGGCAAAACCCGCCGCGTGACCCTTGATCGATGGCGTGAGATGACGTTTGAAGAAGCCCGGCGCGCTGCACATGCTTTTAGCAGGCGCTTGGCCACTTCAGGAGTAATTCTGAAGTGCGGCAAGCCCGCAGGGAATAGACCCCGCGACACGCCCGATCCAGCGGCTCGAATAGGCAAAAACCGGCAGGCCGCGCGGGGAAGGGGGCTCAAAACCGCCCAGCTTAACGCATTGGCGAGCAAGCTTGCTAAGCCCCAATTCGCGACGGTTGCACGGAAAGCCGCTTTTTCTTACCGCGCGTTGGCTCGGTGTAATGAGACGGATTGTCGGTTTTTAGCTGACTTTGGCTCAAAAAAACCTACAATAAGTTTTCAACTTAAAAAATGACGTCAAAACACAGTTTGGCGCGAACGGGGGAAGCATGGCTTTGAAGGTAATTGGCTCCGGATTCGGACGCACAGGGACTAAATCTTTGAAAGATGCACTGGAACGGCTGGGATTGGGGCCGTGCCACCATATGTACGAAATCGTCGAGAAACCGGAGCAGATCCCGGCTTGGCAGGCGTTGATCAAAGGGGGGTCGCGCGATATGGGGGGCGTTTTCGCAGGCTATGCGAGCCAGGTGGACTGGCCCGGCGCGCATTTCTGGCGCCAGTCGTTGGCGGCTTTTCCGGATGCGAAGGTTCTGCATTCTGTCCGGCCGCCCGAAAAGTGGTGGGCGAGCTTCGACAAAACCATCGGCAAGCTCATGGAGCGGTATACCGAATTGGATTTCCCGCCCCATATTGTTGAAATCCTCGACATGAGCCGCGACTTTATTGGCGAGCAGACCCTTGGCGGGCAATTTCGTGATAAAGAGGCGGTATTGGCGGCATTTGCAAAGCGCACCGAGGAAGTTGTGGCAGCCGTGCCTGAAGACCAACTTCTGGTTTTTGACGTTGCCGAGGGATGGGAGCCGCTTTGCGACTTTCTGCAAGTCCCTGTTCCCGACATCCCGTTCCCCCACCTCAACTTACGCGGAGACTTCTGGGAGGTATTGGGCGGCGAGCCGGACTAATTCCACGCGCCGGAATTCTAAAGCAACGGGAGTGTCTTGATGTAGGGCTTCGCGGATCGTTCGAATGTAACGATTTCTGAAGCTAAACCGAGATAGACGCATCGGCCTGTAATAGCTGCGCTCTGGCCAGATTGGAAATAGAGCGCCGCAACAGGCTCTATCAACACCGGGTTTGCCCGATCTGACATCGGCTGGTTGCTGTAAGGGACATTGCACGAGAATTGTGTCTCTCGACAAAGTGCTCGCTGAGTAAGCGCCCTTATGGTGTGCGCTCGCCCATATCGAGCCATGCAGGCAGCGACCGTGCCAAATCTCTTGAGTTTTGCGGATGTCTTCTCTTTGTTGGTTTATGCATCCAAAAGTCTGTGTGTGGATGGGCTGTAGGTATGGCTCGCGATTGTCTTCGGGCTAGTGATTTAATCCGGCAAAGGCCCTGATGTCGGTCCCATCTGTGCGTCGTTTGGCTGTATAGGCTTTGAACATATCGGTGGCATCCGGGTTCTCCCACTCCACGAGACCTGTGCGATAGCTGGCGCGGCGTTGCACCCGCTCAAACCATTTCGCGAGATGCGGCGTGCGCGCAAATGGCCAGCCCATGAGATCGAACCGATGCGCATTGGGCATCCATGCCACGTCTTCCAATGTTAACTTATCGCCCGCCAAATAGGGGCGCCCGTCGCTGAGGCGCGCATCCAGAAAATCGAAGCCGTCACGGGTTCGAATAACGGCCTGCTCTATGCGGTCCCTATCAAACCCGGCGGCAAAATCACGATAGAATCCGGTCAGCCATGCGTTTTTGTGGTTGCGTTGAAAAGCCTGCGCGACCGCATCGGATTTGGCTGGAGCGCCGCGAAACAAGAACTCGAAAGTGAGCAGTTTCAGGTCTAGCTGCGCTGTGTCTGCCCGCGCGAGGACCTCACCTGAAACGCCAGCCATCAAGGCGCTGTCGCTGCCCGACACATGCTGAAGGATATCAATGCTCTCGATTATGAGGTGCCCTTCATCGACCAGCGCGGGAACAACCCCCTTGGGGTGGATCGCCTGATAGGCTTCTGTTGCGTGTTCGCCCCGTTCCAGATCAACGAGGTGGCTTTCATAGGTCTTGCCTTCCTCGGCCAAAACGATCCGCACCCGCTGTGAGCAACTCGACATCGGCGCGTGCCAGAGATGCAGACCGGAAAGGGTCTTTAGACTTTGGTCTTTTGGTTCAATTTCAGGCATCACGGCTCCTTAAAAAGCGACTTTATCACCACCCTTGAGATCAAGAATCTCTCGGGCCTCTTCAGGTGTAGCTACGTCACAACCGAGATCTTCGACGATTCGTCGGATTTTTGCGACCTGCTGAGCGTTAGTTTTCGCAAGCTTTCCGCGTTCGATCAAGAGGCTGTCTTCGAGGCCAACCCGCACGTTGCCACCCATCTGGCTTGCGGTTGTCGCAAGGCCGATCTGCGCCCCTCCTGCGCCAAGAACAGACCAGCGGTAATCATCGCCAAACAGCCTGTCTGCGGTGCGCTTCATAAACACAAGGTTATCAACTTCTGGGCCGATGCCACCAAGAATTCCGAAAATGAACTGGATGAAAACCGGTGCTTTAAACAGGCCGATATCCATGCAGAATTTCAGATTATAGAGGTGGCCGACGTCATAACATTCGTGCTCAAATTTGATGTCGTGCGGCGCAAGCGTATCGGCGGCTTCTTTAATATCGCGGAAGGTGTTGCGAAAGATATTACCGTCTGAATTGGCGACGTAATCCTTCTCCCAGTCAAATTTCCAATCCTCATCCTTGTAACGCCCGGCGAGCGGATGGAACGAGAAATTCATCGACCCCATATTCATCGAGCACATCTCGGGTGAGAAGGTCTTGGCGGGGGTAATCCGGTCCTGAATGGACAGAGTGAGCGACCCGCCGGTCGAGATATTCACAACGGCATCTGTTGCTTGCTTGATGCGCGGCAAAAATGGTTGGAAATCTTTGATATCCACGGATGGCGCACCCGTTTCATTGTTGCGCGCGTGCAGGTGCAGGATCGATGCTCCGGCTTCCGCGGCCTCGACGGCCTGCTTTGCGATGTCATCGTAAGTGTAGGGTAGCGCATCAGACATTGTCGGCGTGTGGATCGCGCCGGTGATGGCGCAGGTTATGATGGTTTTGGGTTTGCGTGCCATGAAATCAGGGCCCTTTCTTGTCTTTGCTGTGCTGAACACGGTAGCCCAGCGGGAAAAGTTGAAGATCAAAGCGCGCGCGGATCAGGCCCCACACACCCTTGGGTGCCTTGAGCATCACAACGATGGCAACAACCCCGAGAACGATCAGATATATTGTGCCGAGGTCGGCAAGTGTTTCGCGCAATGCAAAGAAGATCAGCGTGCCAATGATCGGCCCCTCGATGGTGCCGATGCCGCCGATCACGACAATGAAGATCACAAAGGCTGTCCAGTCATTCACGCTAAACGCCGCGTCTGGCGAGATGCGCAATTTCTGCAAAAAGATCAGCGCGCCAACCATTGCCGTAAGCCCTGCTGTAACAACGTAGACCACAAATTTTGTGCGCCATATATCGATACCAAGGGAGCCTGCGGCCAATTCGTTGTCGCGGATTGCGGTTAAAGCCAGGCCATTGCGCGAGCGCAGAAAAAGATAAACGGCGGCGATGACGAGCACAACAATCCCGAGCGCCAGCCAGTAGCTGAGCCATTCACGCCCCTGCCGCGATGAGGCGATAGATCTCACGATGCCCACCGGAAGCGACGACCCCGAGCCGCCGCCCAAGCTGGAGACCTGCGCGAATGACAGCCGGAAAACTTCGGCAAACACCCATGTGCCAATTGCGAAATAGGCACCGCGCAGTCGAAATATCAAGACAGCCATAGGGACCGCGACTATCACGCCCAAAACACCTGCCGCGCCAATCGCAACAACGGGCGGCAGGCCAGCAAAAATCGTTAGCGCAAACAGCATGTAGCCGCCAAAGCCTACAAACGCCTGTTGGCCGACCGACACAAGACCGGCATACCCCGCCATTAGGTTCCAAAGCGATGCGAGCGCGAGATAGAGGAAGATTTCGCCCATCAAGCGCATTTCAGAGCGCCCCGCCCACCATGGTGCCGCGATCAGGATCAGCAAGATAAGCACACCGATGATGGCACTTATGCGGGCTGCTTGCGATGAGCGTGTGACGTTGTATTCCTGCAAATTCATCCGGACACCCTCGGAAATAGACCGTTTGGGCGCACAGCAAGTATTACCAAGAACACAATATGACCCGAAAGGACTTGCCAGCCCGGATCGATCTTGGCACCAACGGTTTGCGCGACGCCAAGGATAATACCGCCGGTCAGCGTCCCCCACAGATTTCCGAGGCCACCGATGATCACGGCTTCAAACCCAAAAATCAAACGGCCGCCACCAACCGACGGATCAAAGCTTGTGCGAATACCCAGCAAGATCCCCGCAATTGCTGTCACCGCCAAGGCAAGGGCCATGGCCAAGCCATAGATGTGGCGTCGGTTCAGGCCCATCAATTGCGCGATATCTTGGTTGTCTGACACAGCTCGAAACGCGCGCCCAAGGGCCGTGCGGTAGAACGTCCATTGCAAACCCCAGATCACCGCAACTGCGATGGCAAAAGTTAGAACAGGCAGCACGCCAAGCGACAGGCTGCCGATCGGGATACTTGCGGTTTCAAGCGCGCCAGCGTTCATCTTTTGCGGATCGGCTGTGTAAATCTCCAACAGCCCGTTTTGCAGAATTACAGACAGGCCAAACGTAACCAAGAGCGGTGGTAAAAGATCATCGCCAAGGGTTTGATTGAGAATTCCGCGTTGCAATACATAGCCGAAGAATCCCATCACAGGCACCACGACAAATAGCGCCAACAGCGGATGAACACCCATTGTCATCGTCACCGTCAGGCCCAAATAAGCCGCAAAAATAATGAGATCGCCATGCGCAATATTGACCAACCGCATGACACCAAAGATCAACGATAGACCGGCCGCAAAAAGCGCATATAGCCCCCCGAGCAAAGTCCCTTGAACTACCGCATTTACCCAGTCCATGTCATTCGATCCCAAAATATGCGCGAGAAATGTCGGCGCGTTCAATCGTGCCTGATTGCCCTTCAAGCGACACGCGCCCTTCCTGCAAGCAGTAGACCCGCGACGAAACCGACAACGCTTTGCTAATGTCTTGCTCGACGATAATCGCGCTCATGCCTTCGCCAATGATGCCGGGGAGCGCCTCGTAAATGTCTTTGATAATAATCGGTGCGAGGCCAAGGCTGATTTCGTCAAACAAGATCAGATCAGGGTTTGCCATCAGCGCGCGCCCAATCGCCACCATCTGTTGTTGCCCGCCGGACAGGGCTGAGGAGGGAAGGTTGCGGCGCTCCTCCAGGATCGGAAACAGTTTTTGCACGGCGGCCAAATTCCAGGGCCCTTTGCGGCCCAGCTGACCACCGATAATCAGGTTTTCCTCGACGCTTAGCGACGGGAACAATTGCCGCCCTTCAGGCACCATGGCGATGCCCAGAGATGCCACCTGATCGGCGCGCAATCCGCTGATGTCTTGTCCGCGATAGAAAATCTGCCCCGCGCCATTTTGAAGGAGCCCGGTAATCGACCGCATCAAGGTGGTTTTGCCAGCGCCATTTGCGCCGATAATGGCCAACACCTCTCCCTCGGCGACGTCCATATCCACGCCATAGAGCGCTTGAAAATCGCTGTAATGGGCATTCAACCCACTCATGTTGAGTATAGGTTCACGCATCGACGTCAATCCCGAGATAGATTTCTTGGACCTGTGGGCTGCCCATAATTGTGTGTGGGTCTCCCTCGGCGATCTTCTTGCCAAAATCGATGACGATCAGGCGGTCCACGACGGCCAAGAGCGCATGCACCACGTGTTCGATCCAGATGATCGTCACACCTGATGCGTGAATGTCTTTGATGGTCTGAACAAGTGAACTGCATTCAGCCTCGGTCAACCCACCGGCAATTTCATCAAGCAGCAAAAGCCGTGGTTTTGCGCAGAGCGCACGAGTCAGTTCCAGCCGTTTGCGTTCCAGCAGGGTCAGGCTTCCGGCGAGGGTGTTTGCCTTTGGCAGCAGCTCTGTCTGGCCGAGGATTTCGAGGCAGAAGCGCTCTGCCTGCGCGCCATGCAATCCGGCCGCTTGCGTGGCGGAAATCATGGCGTTTTCAAACACTGTCATGCCGGAGAATGGTTGCGGCACCTGAAAACTGCGCGCAATGCCAGCGCGACAGCGACGCGCAGAGGTGTGCGCGGTTATATCTTGACCATCAAACAAAACCCGACCGCTACTCGGTGTCAGAGTGCCCGTGATCAGGTTGAACATGGAGGTTTTGCCCGCCCCATTTGGCCCAATGACACCAAGTGCTTCGCCCTTGGCCACGCTATAGCTCAAGTGATCGGCCACCGTGACGGCACCGAAAGACTTTTTAACTACGTCGAGCTTTAGAAGGGACATGTTGTCTTTCCAAGTCAGGTAAGTAAGCGGGCGGCGCATAAACGCCGCCCGCAGCGATTAGTTGAGAAGCTTCAACTCACCTGTCAGCGGAATTTCGGGCTGGCCAGCATTGGCAACAATTTTGAGATCGAAGGCATCGCCCTCTTTCTGCCACTGTCCGGCAACAAGTGGTGTTTTAGTGACATTGTCGATCGGGCCGTTGTCCCAGTTCACATTGCCAACCATTGTGTCGAGATCTGTAGACGCAATAGCCGAAACAATCGACGCCGGGTCTTCAAGATCTTCTGCGCGCTGGATCACATCAGCAACAACTTCAAACAAGGCGTGTTTGAAGCCGATAGGCTGGGTCCAAGGGCGCCCTGTTGCCGAGGTGTAATCCGCGGTTAGCTCACGCGCGCTTACCCCTGTAAGCGAGGACGAAAACGGGTGATCAGGTGACCACCAGACCTCGGTTGTCAGGCCGTCACCGCGATCGCCAAGGCTTTCGATAATCGACGGGAACAACAAGGCCTTACCAATGGTCACAATTCTCGGGTTAAACCCCTGTTGGGCTGCTTGGCTCCAGAAAGTCGCAAAATCAGGCGGGATCATATTGCCTGTGACGATTGTGCAGCCAGCCTCTTTGAAGGCCGCGATCTGATTGGAGAAATCATCGGTCAATGGCTGGTAGCGGCCCGGATCGGTGATCGTATAGCCAGCCGCTGTCATTGCTGGCGGCAGGCCGTTTACCGGATCACCAAAGGCATTGCCGTCAGCATCGTTGGGGAACATGCCGGCAACCTGTGTGCCGACATCTGCACCGCTCCACATGCCCAAAGTTGCGGCAATCCAGTCTTCGATTCCGAAGAAGAAATGATAGGTGCTTTGGAACCCTTCGCCCGGCACACCGTTGCGACCAAAGAAATAGGGCTGCCACGGGCAATCGGTGGTGATGCAAGGCACCTCGTTAATTTCTGCCTGATCGGCTACAGGATTAACTGTATCGGGTGTGGACGCAGCCACGATGATATCAACCTCGTCGCCTAGAATTAGGTCAGAAGCCACTTCAGCGGCACGGTTGGGGTTTGACTGGCTGTCTTTTGAGATGATCTCGACGTTCCACGATTTGCCGTTGTTTTGCAGCCCGGCTGAAAAGGCTTCCTGTATCGCGCCGATGATGTGATCGTCAGCTTCGGCAAAACCGGCGAGCGGGCCAGTGCGGGGGCTTACATGGCCCACGCGGAGCGTTGGTGTGGCGGCGTAAGCGCGGGTGCTGCTCAAAATCGCCGGTGCAGCAAATGCCGCGGTCGCGCCTGCCAGAAATGTCCGGCGGTTTGTGGTTTTTAGTTTAAGTGTCATATTTCCCTCCCAGGACCGGTGTTAGCCGGCGTTAAAATTAGGTTTCCAAGATTTCTTCGAGCTTAATTAAGTGGCTGGCCACGCGCGCTCTTACCCCGTTGGCCTCGGCTTCGGTCCATGTTCTAAACCCTTCGCCAGATTTCATGCCCAGCCGCCCGTCAGCGACCAGTTTTTCCAAATAGGGTGAGGGGCCGTTGCGATCTTCCAGATCATGCAGAACATTTTCGTGGATATCGAGCGTCAGGTCTGTCCCGACAAGATCCGCGTTTTCCAAAGGGCCAAGCACCGCCAACCGGCGCCCAAAGCTTGACTTGATCACGGTATCCACGGCCTCTGCATCACATATACCATTTTCGACAAGGCTTATCGCCTCACGCCAAAGGGCGTGTTGCAGGCGATTGCCAATAAACCCCGGGACGTCTTTCTTGACCAAAACGGGTGTCTTTCCGGCGTCATCGAGCAGCGCCATCATATCTTGAGCAACGGCAGTATCTGTCCACTCTGTCGCGACGACCTCGACCAGCGGGATCATGTGCGGCGGGTTCCACCAATGGGTGCCAAGCGCGCGATTTTTCAAGCGTAGCTGCGACATGATTTTGGTGATCGGCATCACAGATGTGTTTGAGGCCAGAATGCAATCGTCAGGCGCATATTCTTCGATTTCCGCGAAGACGCGCTGCTTGAGTTCCAGCTTTTCAGGCGCTGCCTCAAACACCATTTCGGCATTTTTAACTGCGCCAGCAGTGGCGTCTGACACTTCGATCTTTTTCAGGATGCGCGAAATATCGTCGGGCTTTTCACCCAATCCTTTCAGGCTTTCCGAAATGCGATAGACCACGGTCTTACGCGCGTCTTCAACCGGATCGGTGATCCGCACGTATTGCCCGGCGCGTGCCAGTGCAAGAGCAATACCGTGGCCCATAAGGCCCGCACCGATAACAGCAATTTGGCGATTCTTTTTCATGGTTTATCCTGCCGTGTATCCACCATCGGCATAAAGAATATGCCCGGTGTAAAAATCGGAAGCCTTGGAGGCTAGAAACATGAGCGGGCCAGCTAAATCTTCGGGCTCGCCAAGGCGGCCTTTGGGCACGCGGGCCAAGAAGCCAGCGCGGATTTTGGCTGCTTCCGGATTATCTTCAAACATCCACGCGGTTAACGGCGAGCGAAACACGGTTGGCGCAATGGCGTTTACCGTTATGCCGTCTGCTCCAAGCTCACAGCCCAGAGCTTTGGTCATCCCGTCAACGGCTGCCTTTGACGCGCAATAGGCCGTATAGCCAGCCGGGTGGCCCAACAATCCGCGTGCCGAGCTCACCAGCACGATTTTGCCGTAACCCTGCGCTTTCATTTGCGCAGCGGCGGCGCGGGCCAGCAACCAGCTTTGGTTCACGTTTGCATCCATAACCGCATTAAATGTTTCCGGTGCCATGTCGTTGACCAGCGCCACTTTGTTCATGCCCGAGGCCACAACCAAAATATCCAGCCGGCCATATGCCGTAACCGCTTGCGCCACGAGATCGGCGCAAATTGCCTCATCTGTTGGCCGCGTGTTTATCGCGGTTACCTCGGCGCCGATACTGCGGCACTCTTTTGCTATTTCATCGAGCGCGTTTTGATTGCCCGCAACCAGCACCAGTTTTGCACCTGCGCCCGCAAGAATGCGCGCTGCAACCATGCCAAACGCGCCAGACGCGCCGGTGATTAAAGCCACATTATCCCTGACGTCGAACATAGAAAGGGGGTTCTGCATTACATTCATTTCAGGTCTCCGGCATTTCAGGACTCCGGGGGATACGGAATGACCACAAGCATTTTTGCGGTTTCATTGCGCCGGTTCTCGATCTTTCGAACTTCGTGGGCCGGAATCGTGCAGCTGTCATATTTGCCAAGAACAGCCTCAACGCCATCAACAATGACGGTCATCTCGCCTTCCAGCACGACATAGACTTTTTCGAATGGGGTGGAATCCGGCCCGGCGCCGCCGCCAGGAAGAAATTGACTAAAGCCAATCCACTGGTTGGTCGGGCCACCTTCTTCAAACCCCTGCAGCCGAAGGCCGTGGCACTCAAAATGATTGGGCGCAACATATGGCTCCGCGTCTTCAAAACGCTTAATGTGCATTTTTCCCTCCCAAAGAAATTATGCGTTAAAGCGCGCCACTCTTCGCGGGCACGCGCTGCTATTTTCTTAAAATGGGCCGCCGTCTTCAATCCGGTATTCCTGCCCTTTGTCGATCATCGCGACCAAGCGAATAATGCAACCATCGCCGCGATCCCAATTCCACGGGAAAAAGGCAAAGGTTACTCGTTTGCCGGTCACCGCGTCTAAATCACCGCCAACATTTTCAATGCCGAGGATACCGGCCTTGAAGAGTGTTTGGTGCACAGGTTCCCACTCAGGAAAGTCGTCTTTCCAGTCATTGCCGCCAGACCATTCTTTGTATTCTTCTTCGAGATGCGGCAGGATCGGGCCGTTGCGCTGCGGGCCAATCGCGGTCGCAAGCGGGTGGTCATTCGCCTGGGTGTCATGCCCCACAACTTTTACACCTTTTTCAACCATCCAATCGGCAGCGGACTGAACGAGGCCCGGGCAATAAGCAAAATAATCACCGTCTTCGTATTGCTTGTGCCAGCCGGTGTTGATGATCAAAACATCACCCGGCCGAATGGCATGGCCACAGGCTTTTTCGAGATCGTCACCGGTTATTGATTCCCATTTTTCTTTCGGGATCGAAACAACCAAGCCAGACCCAAAGAAATGCGGCAGCGGGACTTCATCAATAAAGGGTGTGCCTTGAACCACGTGCGCAGGCGCATCGATATGCGTGGTTACGTGCATCGTGGTAGTGATGGTCTGGCTCAAAACACCCGATTTGGCCATGTAGTGTTTGCGTTCAATCGCAACGTCTTTGAAGTATGGCCAGTTCGGGCACTGGTAGCCAAATCTGTGACTTAGATTATAGAATTCCAAACCCATCGCATTGTCTGTGTTTGCTTGGAACTCAATCCCCCGGATTTCTACCATCGCCGTTTCTCCTCTGTTTGCCCTAATAGGCTTTTGTTGCGAATGTCAGGTTGACCCAACGTATTTGTATCGCATGATGATGCGGTCGATCCGCATCGCAGTCAAGAATAATCTCACAATACGATTGCATTGTATCGCATTGCGGTTTATCTCTATATTCAATATCGTCGTTATACCTCCTTTGCGGAAAGTCTAATCGGGCACCTAAATGAATGATAAAAAAGAATATTCTGGCAAGAACGGCATTCAGGTCATCGCGCGTGCCGCTGCAATTCTGCGCGCGCTGAGAGAAACCCCTTCGGGAATGAGCCTTGGTCAAATCGCGGAAATCGTTAAATTGCCCCGATCTACGGTGCAGCGAATCACAAGCGCATTGGCGGCTGAAAATTTTGTGATTAGCGGCGCGCAAGCGAAGGGGTTAAGGCTCGGGCCGGAACTCTATACGCTCGCAAGTGCGGCGCAATATAACATCGTTGAACATCTTAGATTGCTTTTGAGCGAACTCACCCAGAAAACAGGAGAAACAACAGACCTAGCCGCGATGCGCAGTGCTGGAATGGTTTTCCTCGATCAGGTTCCCGGAATTCATCGATTAACCACCGCATCAAAGGTGGGAGAGGTTTTTCCACTCACATCGACGGCAAATGGAAAGGCGTGTTTGGCCCAACTCCCTGAAAAAGAGGCGGTTAAGCTCATTGAAAACGAGTGGCTCCGGAACAATGTAGATACGGATATTTCCACCTTTCTAAAAGAATTAGGCAGGATTAGAGATGAAAACCTCGCCTATGACCTGGACGAGCATTCTAGCGGTGTTTCGGCAATTGGTTTTGCCTTCAAAGACTGGGGAGGAGAACTGCACGCAATTTCAGTTCCGGTTCCTTCTACCCGTTTTTCTAGCGGACGTAAAAACGTCGAGCGAGCGCTTCGCGAAACGGCGGTAAATGTCCGGAAGTCTTTTGAAAAATAAGAGGTCGTGGCAGTCGCGTCACTTTCTGCGCAATTCTGGTCCGTCCAACAGTGACCAAATAGTTTAGCAAAAAAACGCACAAGCCATTTGGCTACCCAAAGGAATGAGGTAATTATTTTGATAAAGTTTTTTGCCTAACGCCAGCGCCAACTGAAGTGGTCCGGCAAAATCGGACAATGTGTTAAGGTGTATCCAACCCTAACGAATGGATGCGATAATGACGAAGCGACGGAATTTTTCAGACAAGTTTAAAGCGACTGTAGCGCTTGAAGCCCTGCGCGGTGACAAAACGGTCCAGGAGATTGCTGCGAAGCGA
>Ga0316205_10001314_pt1 | contig 33037 bp, 24 predicted proteins | sample 3monthpyrite_MG_FD_204941 | JGI IMG/M metagenome (GOLD analysis project Ga0316205, IMG submission 204941) | Microbial mat bacterial communities from mineral coupon in-situ incubated in ocean water Damariscotta River, Maine, United States -... | ecosystem: Environmental > Aquatic > Marine >...
GAAGGTGGCTTAAACGAGCACTTGGAGCGGCACAAAACCGCGACAAGTCCACATCAAGACCGTGCGACGCTAGATCAAGCCATTCACTACTATGAGAAGGGTTTTGAACTTAGAGGCGATTTGGACCTGTCACTGTTTCGTGCCGCCCCAAGTGCTCGTTTAGGCCACCTTCCGTTCGAATGCGACCGGACTTATCCAGCCCAGTGCTGAGTGGCGGCGGCGCGGGTTATAGAAGCCATTGATGCGCCGAGGGTGGCTGCCAGGTTCCAGGAAGCGGCGTAGCTGCAATCGGTTTTGTAGTATCGTGTCGCGATACTCTGAATTCTTTAATCGTTGCGAAGTAATTCTCCACCAGATGCCGCCATTTGTCGACCTCCGCGTCATAATCGCGTTGGATTTTACGGTTGGCTTTGGGCAGGATCACTGCGGTTGCGCCGTGCGCGTCGAGGTTTTGCAATAACCAGTCCGCATCAAACGCCTTGTCCGCGAGCAGAGCGTTGAATGAAACGTCCCTGACCAATGGCGCGACACCCTTCATGTCGTGCGCTTGTCCCGGCAGTCGCAGGAAGCGGACCAAGTTGCCGAGCGCATCCACCAGCGCCACGATCCTGGTCGTCAGTCCGCCGTGAGAGCGCCCGATGGCCTGAGCTAGAGTCCCCCTTTTGCGCCAGTTACCTTCTGGTGAACATGAACGATGGTGCCGTCGATAAGCGCGTATTCGAGGTCGGGGTCACGGCTCATCGCTTTGAAAAGACTCTCGGATATGCCTGACCGAGCCCATCGCCGGAACCGGCGGAACTGGCTGTCCCAGTGGCCAAAGGCAGGCGGCAGGTCGCGCCATGGCGAACCGGTCCGCACCCACAAGAAGACCGCTTCCAGAAACAGGCGACTGTCCCTTGCCGTGGCTCCGGCATCGCTGACCTTACCCGGAAGATGTGGTTCAAGCCGCTGCCACAAGTAGTCCGACACCACAAACCGCTGCTCGTTCATTCAAACCTCCATTTTAGAAGCTTGAATCAGAAATTAGGCCCATTGGGAATCCTAAATGTCCACAGACCCTAGCACTCAAAATTCTCGGCCAGGAACCGCACGAACAGAAGGGTCAGGTTCTCCCGGCGGGATTTATCAGGCCAGACGGCGAAGAACCCCAGAGGGCGCAATGTCCAATCCGGCAGTAAGTGAACAAACTCGCCCGCGTCGAATCCGCGCTCGGCGAGGTGCCTTGGCAAGACCGCGGCGCCCAGATTCTGGCGCGTGAAATGGAGCATCGCATCAATGTTGTCGACCTGAAGTTGCGAGTTTCCGGCAACCTTTGCGGTGTCACCATTCTTCGATGTGAATTCTATGGTATCGGCGCGGTGTTCGTAGCGGATCCAGTCCCAATCTTCGAGGTCTTCGGGGCGCGTCGGGTCAGGGCGCGATGCGGCGTAATCTTTTCCCGCAACCAATGCGCGGTCCTGCTCTCCGAGTTTGCGCGACATCATCGAGCTGTCGTCAAGCCAGCCGACGCGGATGTTCAGGTCATAGCCGTCCCGCAGTAGATCCACAGGGTGATCCGAATAGGAGATCGATAGCGCGACGTGGGGGTGAAGCCGGATGAACTCGCCCATGCTCGTGGACAGGCCCGAGGATGACATGAAAGCCGGCATGGAAACCCTGAGCGCGCCGACAGGCTCCAGCGACAGCGCGTTCAACTCGTTCAGCCCGGTCTCGGCGCTGCGCAGCATGTCGACCACTCGGGCATAGAATATGCGGCCCTCATTTGTCAGCGCGATCTTGCGTGTCGTTCGATAGAGAAGCGTTGCTCCCAGATAGTCTTCGAGGTCCGTTACGGTTTGGCTGATGCGCGACGGCGCCAGGCCGATATCTTTCGCGGCGGCGCGGAACGAACCTTCATCGACCACGCGGGCGAAGATGGCCATATGCCTGAGATGGTCAATCATTGTTCTGCCTCGCGGAACTATCATATCTGAAAACAAAGGATACTCAAAACAATCAAGCGTCAATAGGTTCCCAGAAACCAAGAAGGAACGATCCCATGGACCTATACGCCAGCTTTGAGACAGAACATGGCCGCCGGTATCTCCAGACGCTGTGCAAGCATTTCGGCAGGAAGAACCCGGTGCGCTTTGGCGCGCAAACCGGCTTCATCGAATTGCCCTTCGGCTCATGTGTCCTCGAGGTCAGCGGCTCTCGCCTGAACTTGTCGGTTTCCGCCGAAACGAAACCCGATCTGGACCGCGCGACACAGGCCGTCACCAGCCATTTGGAGCGTTTTGCGTTTCGCGAAAATCCTGATCTCAAGTGGAACCCGATGAAGGTAGAGACCCAGAACGCCTGAGACGCTCGGGTCGAGAAAAACATCATCCCCCGCCCCGCATCTGGCACCGGAGAGCCCCGTGAAACTCAATGACGACGACGCAGTTGGCGAAGCCTGCAAATCCAAACCCCAACGCCGGTGACCTCGCGCATTGGTTCAATTCAAATCAATCCAAGAAAGGAAATACCCATGGAACGCAGAAACATCCTGAAAGCCTCCGGACTGGCCGCTCTGGCGCTGGTCCTGGGCAAGCAAGCCACCGCTCAGAGCGCGGACGATCAAACCCAGGCCACCTTCGACACGGTCATGGCCTTCATGGGCGCCATGGGCGCCGGGGATCAGGCCAAGGTCGCCGAGCTGATGGCCGATGATATGGTCTGGCACAACGAGGGCGACGACACGCTGCCGTGGATCGGCCGCTGGGAAGGCAAGGAGAAGATCTTTGAATTCATGGGCCTCTTCGGCGAGAATTTCCAGACGACGGCTTGGGAAAACACCGATTCCTTTGCCTCGGGTGATACGGTTGCGGTCTTTGGCAACATGAACGGGATCACCACCAAATCAGGCGTTGAAACCGGCCCCTTCACTTTTGCCCTGCGCGCCAAGGTGCGGGACGGCAAAGTCATCCTCTGGAACTGGTTTGAGGACAGCTTTGCCGTCAGCCAGGCCTATTACGGCTAGACGCTGACTGCCTCACAGGGCCCATTGGTTTGGACCCTGTCGGGCTGGTCGTAGGCTTGGTGCGATTGTCCGGCTTTTGGCTCCTCTTGCCAGGTCAGTCAACTTCGGAAGCAGGCTGATAGGGCACATCAGCATTCTTGAACAGGATGTAGATCGCCGGAATTACCAGGACCGTCAGCAAGGTCGATGACACCAGACCAAACAGCAGCGAAATCGCCAATCCCTGAAAGATCGGATCTGTCAGGATCACCGACGCTCCAATCATCGCGGCAATTGCCGTGAGCAGGATCGGTTTGAACCGGATCGCGCCGGCGCGCAGCAGTGTTTCGCGCAAAGGTTCATCCGCTATCGCCCCGTGGCGGATGAAATCGACCAGCAGGATCGAGTTGCGCACGATGATACCTGCAAGCGCGATGAATCCGATCATCGAGGTCGCGGTGAAGGCCGCATCGAAAAGCCAATGACCAAAGACAATGCCGATGAAGGTCAGCGGGATTGGCGTCAGAATGATCAGCGGCACACGGAACGAACCAAATTGCGCGACCACCAGCACATAGATCGCCAGAATCGCGACTCCAAAGGCCGCGCCCATGTCGCGGAAGGTGACATAGGTGACTTCCCATTCGCCATCCCAAAGCAGCGTTGGCGTCGCATCGCTGTCGGGTTGTCCGTTCAGGCTGATCTCGGGCCGCGGCACCGCATCCGACCAAGGCCGGTCATCCAGTGCTTCCTGCACCGCGATCATTCCATAGATCGGGGCTTCGAATTCGCCCGCCATCTCGGCCATCACCATCTCGGCAAAGCGGCCATTGCGGCGGAAGATCGGGTAACTGCCGACCTCTTCGCTGACCGAAACCACATCGCCCAGTTCCACGACCCCGCGATCGCCGGGCAGCAAGTTGGCGGGAACGGGGGTCGAGGCCATACGTTCGGACCAGCTCAGCTCGCCGCGCGGTAACGCCACCCTGATCTCGGTCGGGTCGCGACCTTCGCCGCGATGCGAATAGCCCACCGGTACACCTTCGAACAATGCCTGAACGGTGCTATAGACATCGCTTTGCCGGACCCGGAAAAACTCCAGGCTGTCCTGATCGATGGCAAGCCGCAATCGCGGCCGCGGAATGCCGAAACTGTCGTCGATATCGACGATGTAAGGCACCGAGGCGAAGGCTTCGCGCACCTCGCGGGCGACAGCGCGCCGGGTTTCGGCATCGGGGCCATAGATCTCGGCCAGCAGTGTGGCCAGAACCGGCGGTCCCGGCGGGACCTCGGCGACGGAAATCGAACCGCCGTCGGGCAAGTCGATATCGGCCAGCAACTCGCGCGCTGCCAGGGCGATTTCATGAGAGGACCGCTCACGTTCGTCCTTGGGCAGCAGGTTGACCTGCAAATCGCCCAGCTCGGGACGGTTGCGCAGATAGTAATGGCGCACCAGACCGTTGAAGTTGAACGGCGCTGCGGTTCCTGCATGCATCTGGATCGACGTCGCCTCGGGCAATGCGGCAAGCCGCTCGGCGGCGTCTGCCAGAACCCGCTCGGTGCGCTCGAGGCTGGTGCCTTCGGGCATGTCGAGGATCACCTGGAATTCGGATTTGTTGTCGAAGGGCAGCAGCTTTACCACCACGGTGCGGTCGAAAAAGAAGGTCATCGACCCCGCGGTCATTGCCAGCACCACGATCAGGAAGCCCCCGGCGCGCCAACGGCTGGCAATAAGGGGCGTGGCGACCCGGCGGAACAGACGGCCAAGCAGGCCCTCGCTATCGTGATCGTGGCCGCCATTCGTCTCTGCTCCCCCACGGCCAGCGATCTTGAGCATCAGCCACGGCGTCAGGATCACGGCGACAAAGAAAGAAAAGACCATCGCAGCCGAAGCATTGACCGGAATCGGGCCCATATAGGGGCCCATCAGACCCGAGACGAACAGCATCGGCAACAAGGCGGCGACAACGGTCAGGGTGGCAACGATTGTCGGGTTTCCGACCTCGGCCACCGCTTCGATCGCCGCTGTGACGCGGGTGCGGCCGTCGCGCATCGCCCAGTGGCGGGCAATGTTCTCGATCACCACGATCGCGTCGTCAACCAGAATACCGATTGAGAAAATCAGCGCGAACAGCGACACCCGGTTGATGGTGTAGCCCATCAGGTTGGAGGCAAAAAGCGTCAGTAGAATTGTGGTGGGAATGACGATGGCGACCACGACCCCCTCGCGCCAGCCGATCACGAAGGTCACCAGCAACACGATGGAAACCGTGGCCAGGCCAAGATGGAACAACAGTTCATCGGCTTTCTCATCGGCGGATTCGCCGTAGTTGCGAGTGATCTCGACGGTGATGTCCTCGGGAATTAATTCACCGCGCAAAAGTTCAAGCCGTTCCAGCACATGTTCCGACACTAGAACCGCATTGGCCCCCTCACGCTTGGCGATGGCCAGCGTCACGGCCGGCAGGCGGGTCCAGTCGGTCTCGCCTTCTTCGCGGGTCAGCGTCCAGGTGCGCGCATCAACCGGCGCACCGCCGACCACAATGTCGGCGACATCGCGGACATAGACGGGCCGGTCGTCACGGGTCGTCAGTTGCAACAGGCCGATATCACCGGGGCCACGCAGGGTCTGCCCCGCGACCACCGACTGCGTCCGGTCGAATGCGGTGACGCTGCCTGCCGGGAATGTCTGGTTCGCCTCTGCCACGCGGGCTGCCAGGTCTTGCAGGGTGACGCCATAAAGCGCCAGCTGTTCGGGGTCCGGTTCAATCCTGATCTGGTCGGTGCGACCGCCAACGATGTAGGTCAGACCGACATCCTCGACCGACATCAGTGAAGCGCGCAATTCCTCGGCCAGTGAATAAAGCGCGCGGTCGTCCCAACGCGCGGCGGCGTCCGGCACGGGCGACAGGGTAAGAGCCACGATCGCCACATCATTGATGCCGCGCCCGATAACAAGAGGCTGTGGGACGCCCTGCGGGATGCGATCCATATTGGCCATAATGCGTTCATTGACGCGCAAGATGGCGGCATCCGGGTCGGTGCCAACTTCGAACCGCGCGGTCACCAATACCCGGTCGTCCTCGGTCTGCGAATAGACGTGCTCAACCGCGTTGATCGAGCGCAGGATCGCCTCCAGCGGTTCGGTCACGAGTTCCACCGCATCAGGCGCGCGCAGCCCGTCTGTGCGCAGCATGACATCAACCATCGGCACCGAGATCTGCGGCTCTTCCTCGCGGGGGATGACGGCCAGTGCGATCAGCCCCATGGCAAGCGAGGCCATCAACAACAAAGGGGTCAGCGGTGAGCGGATAAAGGCCTTGGTCAGGCGTCCTGAAATTCCCAGTTTCATGGCTGCACCAGCATGTCGCCGACCGACAGCCCTGCAAGGGCTTCAACCCCTTCCGCTGTTTCGTCACCCAAAAGCACAACAATGTCGCGCCGCCCCTCTTCGGTTTCCAGTGTCACGAAATCATTGCCGAACCGGGTCGTGACATAATCGCGCGGGATGACAATCACCTCGCGCGTGTCCACGGTCACATGCACCCGTACCCGTTCGCCGACGAAGAAACTCCCCAGACCCTCGACCGCGGCATCGGCAACAACGCGGCCGTTGCTGATCTGCGGATAGACCTGCCGGATCACGCCGGTAGAGGCGACATCGCCGCCAAGTGCGGCCCCGGCCACCGCGATCTCGTCGCCCTTGGCGATGGTGCGGGCGTGGCGCTCGGGCAGGTTGAGCCTGAGAAGGTATTGATCAGAAGCGATAACCGCGACCGGCTCACCCGGGAGCATGACGCTGCCCAACGGGCTTTGCACATCCAGCACGCGCCCGGCTCCGGGGGCCAGCACCTCACCCTCGCGTTCCTGCTGCACCAGCACATCGCGGGATTGGTTGGCAGAGGCCAGGCGCCCCTCCAGCACCGCAACGGCGGTCCGCGCCTGATCCAGCCGGGCCTGCGCAATGATGCCGCGCTCGAAAAGGTCTACGGCACGCTCCAGGTCTTCGCGCGATTGGGCAAGTTCAGCCTGCAACGCAACTGCCTGGGACGTCGCCGAGGCGATCTGCGGGGCCATCTGTTCATTGACCACCAGCGCAAGCACGTCGCCCGCCGCGACCATATCGCCCTCATCAACCAGCAGGTCCACGATCGTGCCGCCGATCCGGGTTCGCGCGGTCAACAGGTCGACGCTTTCGACCGTGGCAAAGACTGCCTTATGGTCGTCAACCTGCGTGGTCGTGACTTCGAAGCTCTGGGCCAGGGCAGGCCCGGCAAGAAAAAGGGTCAGCAAGAAGGTCTTATACATGGTCACGCTTTCGACTTTTGGCGGGTTTATCGGCAAACCGGCATGGCCGGATATTAGGTTGACTTCCATATTAGCAAAATCTAAATTAGTAAATACTAAATTATAGTCAATCGGATGAATACTGGACAATGACGCAGCGTGCCGACGACATCTTTGCCGATCTTGAAGCGCGCGCCGCTGAAGCCGCCGCACTTCTCAAGCAGCTGTCCAATCAAAGGCGGCTGATGATTCTGTGCCGCCTCGCCTCTGGCCCGGCAACGGTTTCAGAGCTGTGCAAGGTCGCAGGCTTGTCGCAATCAGCGGTCTCGCAACATCTGGCGAAAATGCGGACCGAGGGGCTGGTCAAAGGCGAGAAGGACGGGCTTCAGATGCATTACTCCATCACCGACCCCCGCTGTCTTGAAATTCTGATCCAGTTGCGATCCAGCTTTTGTGACGTAACTGCCCCCCTGACGGCAGGTGAGGGTCGGGTCTGACCGATCTGAAAATCCAGCAGCGCAAGTCGGGTTCTTCGGGACGTAGGGCCAAAGCGTCGCATAACGGATCACTTCCAAGGGCAGGCATGTTTGGGCTTGCGTGGTGACATCAGGCGCTTACTGGCGCGCGCCATCGCCCAAGGGGTCCATGTGCTTCTCAGGCCTGACCCTCTTTGGATTGGGTGCCACTGAACAGGTCCAACTCTGTGCGCGCAATGCGCCGGATAATCTTGAAAGCGTCATCGAGCGTCTCGGTCAGTTCAATCTCGCGCGTGTAGGTGTGCAGCCGGTTTGGGGCGTCCGCGCGTAGCCGGTCAGCCTGGTGGGTGGCGACGTCTTCGACCAGGACTGTGAAGCTCGCCTTCATTTGCCTGACACTGGCAGCGGCGGTGGTGTCTTGTGCGTCAAGCGCCCACAGCGCGCCATCCAGAGCCTCAACCACCTGCCCATGAACTTTCTTGATAATCACAGCCGTTGCGGGGCTGATCACCACGCCTTCTTCCATCCGCTTGCGCGCGGATGTGACGAGCCCCGTGGCGACAAGATCACCCAGGTGTTCCATGTCATTTGCGATTTTGGCCAGGCCCAAGAGCAGCTGTGACTGGTCTGCGGGCAGGCTTTTCAGGCTGATCTGGCGGATGTAGCCGACGATCTCTCGGTGGAGCAGGTCGATAGGGCGGTCCATGACGCGCAGGCGATCGACATCAAGCGGGCTGCCCGTCACGACAGTCGGGACCGCGACCTGCAACATTTCGCGCAGCAACGTGCCCAAATGCACCACCTCGAGCCGAACCGCGTCCATGGCAAAGGCCGGCACATCAAGGAATTTCGGGTCAAGATGCTTTGCAGCAAACTTTGGTTCGATCTCTTCGACCTTGTCAGGGACAAGCCATTCCACCAATCGCGTCAGCTGAGATGTGAAGCCGATGAAAAGCAGCGCGTTGGCAACATTGAAGAAAGTATGCACATTGGCCAGTTGGCGCGGGACGGCCGAACTGGACGTGCCATCCGGGGAAATAGCGCGCGCCATATCAGCCAGATAGTCGACAAATCCTATCCAGATCAGGACTCCGACGACATTGAAAAGCGTATGAACCAGCGCGGCGCGCACGGCCTCTCGGGGGGCGCCGATCGACGCCAGGAGTGCCGTGACGCTTGTGCCGATATTGGCCCCCAGGGCAAGCGCCACTGCCGCCTCCAGCCCGATCAGCCCCTGACCCGCCATGACAATCAGAATCCCTGTTGTGGCGGACGACGATTGCACCAGGGCGGTAAAGCCTGCACCGACCAGAGCAGCAAGAAGTACACTGTCGAGCGACAGCATGAAGTCAAGAAACGGGGCATAGCTGCGCAGTGGCCGCATCGCGTCGCTCATGATTGCCATGCCAAAGAAAACCATGCCAAGGCCAAGAACAATCCGACCTTTCTCGCGGGTGGACTTGGTCCTGGCAATGAATGAGACAAAGAAACCCAGCGACAGGAGCGGCAGCGCCAGTGCGGTGACGTTGAAAGCAAGTAGCTGCGCGGTGATGGTCGTGCCAATGTTGGCGCCAAGAATGACAGCCACGCTTTGCGCTGTGGTCATCAGGCCCGCTGAGATGAAACCCACCAGCAGAACCGTCGTGATCGAGGACGACTGGATGATGGCCGTGACCGTGGCCCCCGCAACCAACCCTGTGAAACGATTTCCCGTCATTCGGGCAAGCATCGACTTCATCGAGGCACCGGCCACCTGCTTGAGCGCACGGGTCATGATATCCATGCCAAACAGGAACAAGGCCAGACCACCGATCAGGCCGGTGCCTAACTCCAGCTGGTTCAGTTCACTTTCCATCACATACCGTCAGGGCAACATAATTCCGCGGATCATGAAAAAGAACATCGCGGCAAGCCCGGCAGCCACAGGCACCGTGATGACCCATGCCGCAGCAATCTTCAGCAGCAAGGTGCGCTTGACCAACTCGATCCGGTGCACTTGGCCAAGCCCGCGCCGTTCGCGTTTGGCCAAAAGCTTTGTCCCAGCCGCCTGCTGCTTCATCGCGCGCAGCATTGCGCCCTTGGTCGCGACATCCGCCTCTTCGAACCGGCTGAGGAAGGCATCGACTTCGTCAGGGTCGCTCTCTGCGTGGTGTTCGCGAATGTCCTGCAATGTCCGCGCATAGCTGGATTTGATGTACTCCCTCAGAAACCCGACACCAAAGACGCCCCCGACAGCAATGTGGGTCGAGCTTACCGGCAAGCCAAGTTGGGACGCTACGATCACGGTTATGGCGGCGGCCATCGCAATACAAAACGCACGCATCTTGTCGAGCTCGGTGATTTCGCTTCCGACCGTCCGGATCAGCTTTGGCCCGTAAAGCGCCAGCCCAAGGGCGATACCCACGGCACCGACGGCCATGACCCAGATCGGAATTGCGGCCTTTGAGGTCACAGCGCCTCCGACGATCGCCTCGTTGATACCCGCCAGCGGTCCCACCGCATTGGCGACGTCGTTTGCCCCATGTGCAAAGCTCAGAAGAGCCGCAGCAAAGACGAGGGGTATTGTGAAAAGGTCGTTCACACTGGACTTGTGATTGTCGAGGTCATTTGTCGCGCGGGCGATGAGAGGGCGCATTATCAGGTAAACAATGGCCGCGATGACAAAGCCGATCAGGACCGCGGTGGCGAAATTGACCTCGATCAGCTTTTTGACGCCTTTGAGCATCAGATATGTGCCAAAAGCCCAGGCCATCAGCGACACCAGCACAGGCACCATGCTGTTCGCCGCGGCCAGGACATCGGATTTATAGGTGATCGTCCGCTTGATGACATACAGGAAAAGCGCCGCGATGATCCCCCCCAGCAGCGGTGAAATCACCCAACTTGCGGCAATCATCCCGACCTGGTTCCAGTCCGCGATGCTCCATCCTCCAGCAGCGATACCGGCACCAAGAACGCCGCCGACAATCGAATGGGTGGTGGACACCGGCGCACCCACGGCAGTGGCAAAGTTGAGCCATACAGCCGCCGCCAGCAGTGCGGCTATCATCAGCCAGATAAAGGTATCCCGGTTGGCGATCAGATCGGGATCAATGATCCCTTTCTTGATCGTCCCCACCACGTCACCACCTGCGATCAAAGCACCACCTGCTTCGAAACTCGCGGCAATGATGATGGCACCTGTCAATGTGATCGCAGCACTGCCGACCGCCGGTCCGACGTTATTGGCCACATCATTGGCGCCAATGTTCATGGCCATGTAGCCACCGATCATCGCCGCGATGACCAACAGGACACCATCGACACCTCCATCGGTGCGGACAATCGTGAACAACATGATGCCGACAATGAAAATCAGAGCAGTGCCAAACCGAAACAACTCCTCCCGGTTCAGCTGTATGGCAGATTCAACGCGATCCGTTCGCAGCATGGTGCCCCCCAATATTGTTCCCAAAACAAGGTAAACGCGAGAAATCGCCCGGCCGATATGACTTATATCAAGGCGCGCGCAATTGTTTTTGGTCCAATACCGTCAGTATGAAACCGCACGACCCATCACCCGGTCAGGATCGGCGAGGCGCGACAGCCTGGGTGCGCGACAAATCAAGGAGCGCAATCAAATGGACTCAGCGTTCTGTCCCGCCGGGATTGCGGCTTGTCCTGGGACTTCTGCTCATCGGAGGTGGTTTTTTAGGCTTTTTGCCCGTTTTGGGGTTTTGGATGATCCCGCTTGGCATTGCCGTGGCAGCGCTCGATCTTCGCCCTCTTGGTCAGGCGGCAAAAGCGCTCATAATAGGGCGAAAGTGACGATGGACCTCACGCGGCGAAACCGGCTGCCAGCAAAGGCTCTGCATGCTTTCCAGGAGGGCAGATAAATGCGTAGAAAGGTGATTTCCAGTCAGGACGCGGCGGCATTGATCCGGGATGGCGACGTGGTGACGACCTCTGGTTTCGTGGGGATTGGCGTTCCGGATGCGCTTTTGGTGGCCGTCGAGAAACGTTTCCTGGAGACCGGGCAACCAAAGAACCTGTCCCTGATCTTTGCAGCAGGACAGGGCGACGGTGGCGAGCGCGGATTGAACCGTCTTGGTCATGAGGGGCTGCTCAAGCGCGTGGTAGGTGGACATTGGGGCCTTATCCCCAAGGTGGCGGCCTTGGCTGTTGAGGGGAAGATTGAAGGCTGGAACCTCCCGCAGGGATGCATCAGCCAGCTGTTTCGCGACATTGCGGCGGGCAAACCGGGCATGATGAGCAAGGTCGGGCTGGAAACCTTCGTCGATCCGCGCAACGGCGGGGGTGCGATCAACGACATTTCGGTGGAACCACAGGTCGAACTGATGACGCGGGGCAACGAGGAATACCTGTTCTATCCCGCACCAAAGCTAACCGTCGCAATGCTGCGCGGCACCACGGCAGTCGAGACCGGCAACATCACGATGGAGCGTGAGGCGCTCGTGATCGACAATCTCGCCCAGGCCATGGCGGTGAAGAACTCGGGCGGGATTGTCATCGTTCAGGTCGAACGTCTTGCGCGCGAACGCAGCCTTCCGCCACAGGACGTTCAAATTCCCGGCATCCTTGTCGATGCGGTCGTCGTCGCGCCACCTGAACTGCACATGCAAACCTATCGCACGACCTTTTCTCATGCGTTTACCAACCGCATCCGGCCGCCCGATGGAGAGATCCCGCAGTTGGCTCTTGATGCGCGAAAGGTCATCGCCCGAAGATGTGCCTTCGAACTTCCGGTCAATGGGGTGATCAATCTTGGCATTGGCATGCCCGAAGGCGTGGCCGCCGTTGCCGCCGAAGAGGGCTTGCTGGATCATGTGACCCTCACGGCGGAACCGGGCGTCATTGGCGGGCAACCGGCCTCGGGGCTGGATTTCGGGGCCGCGGTCGATGTTGATGCCGTTATTCCGCAGAATGCGCAGTTTGATTTCTATGACGGGGGCGGGTTGGATATGGCCTGCCTCGGTCTTGCCCAGGCCGATGCGCCAGGCAACGTCAACGTCTCGCGATTTGGTCACCGACTTGCTGGCGCCGGAGGGTTTATCAACATCAGCCAGAACGCGAAATCTCTGGTCTTTGCAGGAACCTTCACAGCGAAGGGCCTTGATGTCGAAGTCGGAAATGGAAGCTTGTCGATCCGGTCTGAGGGCACATCCCGGAAGTTCCTCCAGAGCGTTGAGCAGGTCACGTTTTCAGGTCGCCGCGCTGCGCGATTGCACCAGCCGGTTCTTTACGTCACCGAGCGTTGCGTGTTTCGGCTGACCCCTGACGGGCTTCAACTGATCGAGACAGCGCCGGGGGTGGATATTGAGCGCGACATCATCAGCCAGATGGGTTTCCGGCCAATCATCGGGGACGTGCAGGAAATGGAGGCGCGCATCTTCCAGGCCGCGCCCATGGACCTCAGGCGCGAGCTGTTGCATCTCGATCTGCCGGACCGCCTTGCGCTTGACCCCACAAAGGGGCGGTTGTTCATCAACTTCGAAAAGATGCGGATCCGCTCGCAGGAGGAAATTGAGCAGATCCGGGACCAGGTGATGAAAGTCTGCGGCCCGTTATCCGAAAAGGTTGACGTTGTTGTTAATTATGATGGATTTCAGCTCGACGATGAGATCGAAAAGGACTTTGCAGATCTGGTCGCTGACCTCGAAGGGCGCTTCTACCGCACCGTGACACGCTACTCAGGCTCTGCATTCATGCGGCTGAAGCTGGGCGAAACACTCCCCAGCGGCTCCCCCCATATTTTCGAGACCAGAGAAGCCGCGCAAGCGTTTCTTGACCGACCGGGTTGAGCAGGTACAGCCAAAGCGGACCACGGGGAATGAATCCCCCCTGGGTCTGGCCGCCGACGGTTGCTATCGCGTCTGATACCACAAACATCAGGTCATCTGCCTCTCCGTCGGCCCTGATCAGCCCGCCAACGAGAACGATCAGGTCGGGGTCCATCGTCAAGATCAGCTTATGTAACGGGTCCGCGGTGAGATCGCACCAGACCGACCAGACCAGAGCCCTCGCTTGACCTTGCACCGTCGCGACGGAAATGGCGCTGCGGACCAACGGGACATCAAAATTCCGGGCCTGGTCGAATTCAGCTGGGGCGCAGTCCCAGAATTTCGCGCGCCTGGGCCGGTGTGGCAACCGGTCTGCCGTAGCGGGCGCAAATCTCTGCGGTGCGGGTCACAAGGGCCGCGTTGGATGGGGCCAGGGTGGTTTTGTCCCAGCGCACATTGTCCTCCAGCCCGGTGCGCGTGTGCCCGCCCGCTGCAATCGCCCATTCGCTGACCATCACCTGCCCGGCCCCGACACCTGCCGCGCACCATTGGGCGGTGGGTGCGATGCGATTAACCGTCTTGACGTAGAAATCAAAGGTTTCCTTGTCGACGGGCATGGCGTTCTTCACTCCCATCACAAATTGCACATAAAGGTCCCCGGGGATGCGCCCGTCGCGGTTCATCGCTGCGGCCTGATGGATGTGGGACAGATCAAACGCCTCGATCTCCGGTTTGACGGCGTATTTGCGCATCTCGGATGCCAGCCAGTCAACAAGGTCCGGCGGGTTTTCGTAAACGCGCGTGGGAAAGTTGTTCGATCCCACCGACAGCGATGCCATATCCGGGCGCAACGGAAGCATCCCGCCCCGTTCGCTGCCCGCCCCTGACCGTCCACCCGTCGACAGCTGGATAATCATGCCAGGGCAGTGGCTTTCCACGCCTTCCTTGAGTGCCGCAAATTTGTCGGGGTCAGACGATGGGGTCTGGTCATCATTGCGCACATGGGCATGGCAGATTGCGGCGCCTGCTTCGAAGGCAGCATGGGTGGATTCGATCTGTTCGGTAATGGTGACGGGCACCGCGGGGTTGTCCTCTTTGCGTGGGACTGATCCGGTGATGGCGACACAAATGATGCATGGGTCTGACATGGTGGGTCCTTTAGCTCTGCAAGGCCGTTTCGATCGCGCCTGACAGCTTGCCGACGAGTTCGTCTATCTGATCATCGCTGATAATGAACGGCGGGGCCAAGAGGACGTGATCCCCGGTCTGCCCGTCTATGGTGCCGCTCATCGGATAGCAGATCATGCCGGCTTCAAAGGCGGCTTTCTTGATTTTTGCGGCGATTTTGCGGGATGGATCGAAAGGGGCTTTGCTGTCTCGGTCGGCGACCAGCTCGACCCCCTGAAACAAGCCCCGCCCACGAATATCCCCGACATTGGGGTGTTGACCAAGCTGGATCCGCAGGGCGGCCATCAGTTTCTCTCCTTGGGTCACCACGCGCGGGATGAGCTGGCGCTCCAGCATGGCGTTCACAACCGCCACACCCGCCGCAGCCGCCGCCGGATGCCCCAGATAGGTATGCCCATGCTGGAAAAACCCGCTGCCGTTTTCGATGGTCTGATAGATTTCGCGACTGCACAGCATCGCACCAATCGGCTGATACCCGGCGCCCAGGCCCTTGGCGACGCACAGGATATCGGGAGAAACGCCATCCTGCTGGCAGGCAAAGAGGCTCCCCGTGCGGCCCATACCGCACATGACCTCATCCAGGATCAGCAAGATGCCGTATTGGTCGCAAATCTCGCGGATGCGTTTGAAATACCCCGGTGCGGGCGTCACGGCACCTGCCGTTGCACCCACAACAGGTTCGGCGGCGAAGGCCATGACATTCTCCGGGCCGACCCTCAGCAGCTCTTCTTCCAGCAGGTTCGCGGCCCGCAGCCCGTAGTCCTCCAGCGTTTCGTCGTCACGCCTGAGCCGGTATTCATAGCACGGATCAATATGGCTCATATCGATCAGCAGCGGCCCAAACTGGGCCCGCCGCCATGCGTTGCCACCCGCCGACAGCGCGCCCATAGTATTGCCATGATAGCTTTGCTTGCGGGCAATCAGCCGACCGCGTTTCATGTCGCCCTTCTCAACGAAATATTGCCGGGCCAGCTTGAGGGCCGCCTCCATCGCTTCTGACCCGCCGGACACCAGGTAAACCCGGTCCAGATCACCCGGCGCGTGTTCAATCAGCAGATCGGCCAGCGTTTCCGCAGGTTCCGAGGTGAGAAACCCCGTGTGCGCATAGGCCAGCTGGTCCAGCTGCGCCTTGACCGCATCGATGATCGCCTGGTCGCCATGCCCCAGACAAGACACTGCAGCCCCGCCAGAGGCGTCCAGATATTGTTTGCCTGTGCTGTCATACAGATAACACCCCTCTCCGCGAACGGCGACAGGAGGAAGCTGTTTTGTATGGCGTGGAAAGATATGTGACATCACTTGATCCTTATGCGGCTCCGGGGATCTGCACGTGGCGCCCCCCTTCCTGGAAATCGTCCAACCCGAGGCGCCAGGTGGTGCCGGGCCAGCGCACCTCCATCTGTTGCAATCGGGGGCGGTAGACGGCGGTGTAGAGCGTCCCAAAACCGGCATCGAAGGCGGTCGAATACAATGGCGGACGCAGAAATGCGCCGATGAACGTGTCTTCCGGATCGCGGTGCAGGGTCAGGCGTTGCAGCAGGTAGCGTTCCCGTTCAACCGTCGCGGTAAACCGCGCGTGGCTGAGCCACTCGACGTTTTCCTGATGGTTGGTTGCGACCGCGGCATGGGTGATGACTGCGGGTCTGTCCGGGGCCATCATCGCAGTCAGGTAGCGGCGTTTGGCGTCCAGAACGGTGACGTTATAGCTCATATGAGTTGGGACACGGGCCAGAACCGCGCCTGCCTCCTGCGTGGTCGTGCAGGTTTGCAGGACGTAGCGCAGGATCAGCGGGACGCCGAAACCGTCGCCCACAACGCGCCGGCCGCCAAAGGTCAGCGAAATCGCAAGACCAGCATCATTCATCCCATCAACCAGCCCCCACAGCCCGTCTGACGTGCCCACGACCCGCCGTCCCTGCCAGCCCGTTTTCAGGACAAGGCTGTCAAAGGCGTTGGGGTTATAATCATAATTGCGCACCAACACGGGTTCTTCGCCGGGCCAGATGGCCTGCGAACAGCCCGACAAATAAGGTGGCGGGCAATAAAAGCTGAGGAACCGAGCGGCCTGGTCGCCGCCACCAGCCAGTTCGCACAGGTTTTCATATAGCGGGACGATTTCCGGCATATGCTCTTTGAGCGCGCGCTGGCCTTCCAGATAGCTGGCGCGCGCCGCGTCGCCCTCTTTCAGCCACCAGCGTTTGTAGTCAGGCCAGTATTCCGCGAACAGCCCGGCCCATTTCGGGCCGGGTGCTTCTTCGCTGAGGGCGCGCCAAAGCATGGGGTCGTCCTTTACATGATCTTGAACGCAGGATCCGCCAGTGCCGGACCCGCGCTGGCCACTGGCAGCGGTTTGCCGTCCACTGTTTTCTTGATGCCGTGGATCCACTTTTTGGCGCGCTCGTTCAACTGGAAACTCTTGGTCATGGACCGCCCGCGGGTCACAAGGATGCCAATGTCAGCGCCTTCATAGCGGTAGTCGCCCGGTTGCAGGATACGCAGGAAGAAGGCTTCGTTTTCGCTTTCCACGGCGCGCCGGTGATAATCAAAACGGTCGAACACGACGCTGCCATCGGCCAGCATCTTGTAGATACCGGTTTCGGGGGCGGCGGTGCAGATATCCACGCTGTCGTCGGTGTGTTTGATGACCATCTGCGACCAGCTGTCGATCATATTGGGATCGGCCCATCTGTCATTCAACTCGGATGTATCGAGGTCGAATTTCTTTTTGGAGAATTCAAGCAGATGAAAAAGGAACAATGGCGCGTCAGCATGGGCAAAGGCTGCGTGATTTGTCATCGAGGATGCACCCGTGATCCGTGGGTTCAACTCACCCAGCCACAAATCGCCGGTCTTCTTGTCGATCAGGAAGTCCAGTTCAAAGTATCCGCGATACCCTTCCTTGCGTAGCTGCTCGCCAAATTTGAAGGTCAGTTCACGCGCCTTCTGACGGACTTTGGGTGGAAAAGCCGTGGACAGGATTTCATTGCCACACCAGCCGCCGCGATAGGGTGTCAGTTCCTTGAACCCGACAAGTTCGGTCATCAGCGGACCGACAATGGTACCCTCTTTCGTCGCGCAGGCTTCAATCGCGGAACCACGGCAATCGATCCGCTTCATGATCTTGATCTCGCCTTCGCCGATGATCTCATGTTCGTGACGGCGGAAATCAGCCTCGGATTTGATGAAAAACGTCGTGTGGCCGCTGTCGCCAAAGGCCGATTGCAGCACCAGATCGTGACCGATACCCGCCTTTTCGCAAGTGTCGCGCAGGTTTTCGTAGGATGTCACCTCGGCCAGAACATTGGGCACTGACGGCACGCCCGCCTTGTTGCCGATCCGGACCGTTTCGATCTTGTTGTCCATATTCGTGCGCAGTTTGGCTTTGGGAAACCAGACATCTGCACCCAACTCTTTTGACAGCCGCTCGGTTTCTTCGTCGAACATCAGGAACACAAACTTCGGCTTGCCGCCGCGACGTTTGATAAAGTCGATGACTTCCTTGTGCTGCAACAGATAGTTGTTGATGTCCTCGATCGACTGGAACTCCGCATGGGGCTGCTCGGAGGGGCAAAAGACGTTGGGATGCTTGCCACCGTAGCAGTCGATATAGCAGATATATTTGAAATTCTTGACCCATTCATCAAGGCCAAGGAGGTTAAAGTTGGTCGCCGAAATGAAATAGATCGGGTCCTCGTTGCGGTGGAAGTACCTGCGGATCTCCGAGATATTCTTAAGCACTGTTGGCATTCTTGCGGTCCCTTCTCTATTCGGCGGCAGTTTTCAATGATTTGGCCTTGGGCAAGGCGGCCAGAGCCTCTGGTGTGAAAACACGCAGACCAAGATCCGCGCGGTAGCCATGGATTTCATTGACATCCAGCGCCAGCATGAACGCCAGAATCTCCTGACTGATGACCTGGCCGGGCACCAGAATGGGAAAGCCCGGCGGATATGGGATGATAAAGCTGGCTGAGACCACTTCTTCACCGGCATCCAGCGCATCCTTGAGTGAACCGGTCAATTCAAGGTAGTCGCAATTCGCCTCGTCATAGCTCAGATAGTAGGCCGTCCGAATGTCCCCTTCAGGCGTGACATCGTCAGGGCGAAAAGCGTCGTGGAAGCGGCTGAAATCCGGCAAGGGAGGGAAGTTTTCGGTCAGGTTCCTGACCCGCCGGTCAAACGACAGCCGTTCCATCTTTGAGGCATCGTCAAGCAGGTTCTCCAATTCATTGGCAATTTCGACCAGCACCTCGATCAGATAGGCGACAGAGGACCGGGTCGTGCCGATATTTGTCATGAACAGGACGGTGTTGCGCGATGTCTTGTTGATCTGGATCCCGTATTTATCCATCAGGACATCATTCTTGAAGGTATCGCCATCCCAGCCGGTGCCGCCGACAGCAAGCGTGACCCGCGTGGCATCCAGCACGAAATCGTCCTGTTCCCAGCAGTCCCACATATCGGTCCAGCCCTGATCGTTGTCGAAATAGCTGGTGACACCACTTTGGCGGTGGTGTTCCGGGATCATGTCACCGGCTGTCAGCACCTTGAAGTATTTTTGCAGCAATGGATGACTGCTGACCGCCTTGCGCATCGACATCGCGGCCTCGATCTGGCGCTGCACAAACTCGAACCCTTCCAGTTCAACCTGTCGTCGGCCCACATCAAGGGATGCGATGATCTGATAATTCGGAGAGGTCGAGGTATGGGTCATATAGGCTTCATGGAAGGATTGTTCGACTTCGCCTTTGAAATCCTGATCGCTGACGTGAATCATCGACCCCTGCCGCAAAGAGGTAAGCGTCTTATGCGTCGATTGCGTGGCATAGACTCGCACCCGGGCCTCGGGCGGGGCGATCAGGCGCGCGTTCAACAACTCTTCGTCAGTCGCATCCTTGAGCTGCTCTTGCTGCCGGGCATAGGCGGTCGCGTGATCGTCCGTCCGGAAGCGTTTGCGCAGGTTGTTGGCGGTCCGCATCGCGGTCCGCTGTCGATATGTCGGGCTGAAACGGGCAAAGGCGAACCAGGCTTCGTCCCAAAGGAATACCAGATCAGGCTTGATTGCCAGGCATTCCTCCATCACGCGCTCGACGTTGTAAACAAGCCCGTCAAACGTGCAGTTGGTCAAAAGCAGCATCCGCACGCGATCCAGCTTGCCCGCCGCCTTGAGAGCGAGCAGCTGATGCTTGATCTCGCGCAGCGGCACCGCGCCATACATGGAGTATTCATTCAGCGGATAGCTGTCGAGATACACAACCTCGGCACCGGCCAGCACCATCCCGTAGTGATGTGACTTGTGGCAGTCGCGATCCACCAGAACGATATCGCCGGGCCGAACCAGCGCCTGCACTACAATCTTGTTGCAGGTCGAGGTGCCGTTGGTGGCAAAGAAGGTCTGCTTGGAGCCGAACGCCCGGCTGGCAAGCTCTTGCGCTTGCTTGATCGGGCCTTGGGGCTCCAGCAGGCTGTCCAGCCCGCCCGATGTGGCCGAGGTTTCGGCCAGAAAGATGTTGGGGCCATAAAACGCGCCCATGTCCTGTATCCAATGCGACCGTGTGACCGACTTGCCCCGACTGATCGGCATGGCATGGAAAACGCCGGTTGGTTGCTTGGAATAATTCACCAAAGCCGTGAAAAACGGCGTCTTTCTTCGCGACTCAACCCCCCGCAGGATATTGAGGTGAAGCTCCATGAAGTCTTCCTGATTGTAAAAGACCCGGCGGCAAATCCCCAGATCAAGCCCGGCGATGTCCTCGACAGAGCGTTCGGTCACCAGGTAGGCGTCAAGCTCAGGCCGGACACGTGCAATCAGGCGGCAAAGCTCTGGTCCGTAATTTTCTGGGTTCATCGCGTCGATGGCGTCACTGCCACCGGCACGATTGAGATATTTTTGAAGGATCTCATTGTCCAGTTTGGATTTCTGGATCAACCCGGGGCGCACCACGATCGCCTGAATGTTGTGGTTGAACAGAACCGCAATCAGGGCGTCCTCAAGGCTTGGCACCACGACCGCTTCATAGATGAACGGGTCCTCGGGGCGGCGCATCTGCGCGATATTGTTCTTGAGCCAACGGTCCTGCTGTTCACTGACATTATCGACGATCAGAACCTCGAAATACGGCTTCGCCAACGCGCGCGCTTCGGGGGAAAGCAGCGCCTCGTCGTCATGTTCTTCGTTGGTGTCATAGCTGTCGCGATCCAGCGGAATCCGGCGACGCCGGTAGGCGCCCGTCGTCAGCGCGCGCGTCACGCGATGCACTGAAAAAGCCAGGTCCTCGAAATTACTGTGGTCAAACTGGCGGCGCAGGTGGTCAAACGCTGCCATGCCCGGAAAGGCCCAATAAGGTTCGATCAATGCCAGCGAGTCAAATAATTCAAGCGCCTTGTCCCGATCCGCAGCCGTCACATCGGCTTCGGGCTTGCGGGCAAGTTCACCTGTCACTTCTCGCAGCGCGCTCCATCTGTCCGTGCGCAGTTGGGTCGCCGAATAATAGTCGCTCACAGAATCCATCGGTCTTTCTCCCAAGTTCGACCTTGGACAAAGACCGGCCAGCAAAGCAGCCCGGTCGCCGGTCCTTAGCCGCTAGATGTCTTGCCCATCACGGGCGATTGTCCCGTGGTGCGCTTCTGTTCTTTCGCTTGCGCCTCAGCTTCGGCATTTGCAGGCAGGTCCACATGCAGCCCCGCACGCGACCCCTGCTGGGGTATTTCCAACGGTCCAAGCGACTTCAGATAGGTGTCGGCGCCACTTTCACGGTCATAGACCGAAAAATCTGTAGATCGGTCGCGAAAGCTTTTCAGCACCTGCCCCAGACCTTTCATTCCGGTTTCGCGCTGTCGCCGCACCATGGACAGGTCAACCTCGATCGGGAACATGTCCTCTTGGCCGGCGGATTGATGCAGCACCAGAGAAGTCGGATCAACCACCAGAGACTTGCCAACGCCGCCTGCGCCCAACCCATTGACATCAATGACATAACATTGGAATTGCGCGGCAGTGGCCCGCGCAATCGCCAATTCGGCATCGCGGTCGGTTGTCCCAGTCAGGACCGGATGCAACAGAACCTCGACGCCCTGCGATGTTAATTGCCGTGTCGTCTCGGGGAACCACATGTCATAGCAGATCGACAGACCGAAACGGCCAACCTCCGGCACGTCAAAGACGCAAAACTCGGTCCCCGCGGCGACCCCGGCCTCATAGGGCAGGAACGGGAACATCTTGGCGTAGCGGCGGACGATGTTGCCCTCGGGGTCAATCACAAGAGACGTGTTGTAGACACGCCCGTCCTCTGGTGACGTCAGGAACATCGAACCGGGGATCAACCAGACCCTGTGGCGCCGGGCGGCGGCACAAAACCGGTCGATCGCTTCATTTTCAGGGGGCAGCTTGAACCTTTCCAGCGGACCAAAGGCGGCCAGTTCGCTGAACAGCACCATCTGCGTCCAGGGAAAGCGCATCATCAACAGGTCAAGCCGATGCATCATGGCTTCGACATTGGAGTGAAGTGCGTTGACGTGCATCTGCACGCCGGCAATGGCGAAAGGGGTCATATCTCAAATTCTCCGTGAAGGCAGAGACGCCCGAAAAAGACTGTCGGTATCTCTGCGTCACGCATCCTTTACGCCCTTACCACCAGAACCGAAACAGGTGATCTGCGCACGATCCGGTCCGCGTTGGATCCCACCAGGAATTCGCGTACGCGGTCTGGTTTATGCGAGCCCATGACCACCAGGTCACATTTCGTTTCAGCAATGGTTTTCAGCACCTTCTTGTGGATCTTGCCAAATGCCAGGTGCTGTTTGACCGTGATGCCTTGCGGAACTTCGCGGGTGACCAGATCATTGAGGGTGGTGTTCGCGGCAGCGATAACCTGTTTTTCGAAATCGGGCGGGAAGAACCCTTCAACCAATGGCGTCCCCATGTCAGGAACCACCGATATGACATGCAAGGTTCCCTTCGAAGCGCGGACAAGCTCAACGGCTTGTGGCAGCGCTTTTTCCCAAGAGGCCGGGTGGTTCAGGTCGACGGTCAGCAAAACGTTCTCGAACATGGTCTGTCCTTTCTATGCTGCTGCATCTTTGCGCGCGGTCGCCATGCTGCGGCCCCGTTGCAGGAAGACGACCAATGCAAGAAGCAAAAGCGCCGGGATGAACATCAGGTATTTGCTGGGCTGGCTCACCGGGCGAAGCACACGCAGCACCTCCTGATCCCAATCGAGCCCGGCAGTCTCAGCCGCGCTTCCAAAGCTCACATCATCGATGATCAGCGTCTCGCCTTCTTCGCGGAACATGAGACCCGCGTTTTCAAGCCGCTCTTCGCCAGATACCCCATCTTCGATGGTCAGGACGGCCACAAATTCGATCGGATCACCCAGATCGTTCAGACCCGCTACGCGCAATCTCAGGTCCTCTCCCACGGGGGTTGCCAATGCCGCTGCGGCGATTTCGGTTGGGCTTTCTTCACTGTAGGGCGCATAAACCATGTCCATCCAGAATCCGGGTCGGAACAGGGTGAACGCGATCAACAGCAGCGCGATTGTCTCGTAAAACCGGTTTCTTGCGAGGAACCATCCCTGCGTTGCCGCCGCAAACAGAAGCATCGCGATGGTCGCGACAATGAAGACAAAGATACCCTGCCCCCAAGTGACCCCGATCAGCAGCAATTCGGTGTTGAAGATAAACAGGAACGGCAAGGCCGCGGTGCGCAGACTGTAGAAAAACGCCACGACCCCTGTTCTGATCGGATCGCCACCGGACACGGCGGCGGCAGCAAAGCTGGCCAGCCCGACCGGCGGCGTCACATCCGCCATGATGCCGAAGTAGAACACAAACAGATGCACCGCGATCAGTGGCACGATCAGTCCGTTTTGCTGGCCCAGCGTTACAATCACCGGGGCAAGCAAGGCCGACACAACGATATAGTTCGCCGTTGTCGGCAGGCCCATCCCCAAGATCAGCGACAAGACCGCTGTCAGGAACAGAATGGCCAGTATGTTGCCACCCGACAAGACTTCGACCACATCGGCAAGCGCCGACCCAACGCCGGTCTGACTGACCGCGCCCACGATAATACCGGCGCTTGCCGTGGCAATGCCGATCCCGATCATGTTGCGGGCGCCGGTCTCAAGCCCGTCGATGAGGTCTCTGCCCCCCTGCACAACTGCCGCCGCCAGCGCAGTGTCGCCGCGCATCAGGGCTGTCAGCGGGCGCTGGGTGACAAGAATGAAAATCATATAAGCCGTTGCCCAAAAGGCCGACAGGCCGGGCGAAAGGCGATCAACCATCAATGCCCAGACCAGCACGACAACCGGCAGAATAAAGTGCAGACCTGACCGGATGGTCGGCCCTGGCAAGGGCAAGGCTGACACCGGCGCGTTGGGGTCATCCAGCTTGAGCGGCGCTTCCTTTGACGAAACATAGAGCAGGCCGACATAAACCAGCGTCAGGAACACAAAGATGATGTAGCCCGCAGAATTGGGGAACGCCGGGCGGATCCAGCCCATGCCGTAATAAACAAGGAAGGAAATCGCGCTGATGGCTGCAACGGTAAAAGCGATGCCGATCAATCGCGCCACAATGGGTTTCGGCGTGTAGGCTCGTGGCAGGCCCTCCATCCCGGCTTTCAGCGCCTCAAGATGCACGATGTAGACAAGCGCAATGTAGGAAATCACGGCAGGCAGGAAAGCGTGTTTAACCACGTCAAAATAGGGGATACCCACGTATTCAACCATCAAAAACGCAGCCGCGCCCATGACCGGGGGCATGATCTGCCCGTTGACCGAACTTGCCACTTCGACGGCGCCGGCCTTTTCGGAGTTGAAGCCGACCTTTTTCATCAGCGGAATGGTGAATGTCCCCGTGGTCACGACATTGGCAATGGAGGACCCCGAAATCAGGCCGGTCATGGCCGATGACACCACGGCGGCTTTCGCAGGTCCGCCTTTCATATGCCCCATCAGGCTGAACGCGACCTGAATGAAATAATTGCCCGCGCCGGCCCGGTCGAGCAGTGATCCAAACAGCACAAACAGGAACACAAACGAGGTCGAGACACCCAGGGCGATGCCAAAGACGCCCTCTGTCGTGATCCATTGGTGGTTCACGATCTCGGACAGGGTGTTGCCCTTGTGGGCGATGATGCTGGGCATGTAAGGCCCCAGCACCGTGTAGATGAGAAATACCGAAGCCACGATCATCAAAGCTGGCCCCAGCGCGCGGCGCGTGGCCTCAAGTAGCAGAATCAGCCCGATCACGGAGACGACGAAATCCTGCATGATGGGCGCACCGACACGGCCGGAAATGTCGCGATAATAGACATAGAGATAGAGTGCAGCCAGTGCGCCAATTATGGCGAGCGCCCATTCCCAGACCGGCACGCGATCCTTGGGCGAACCCAGAACAATAGCGGCCACGACGGCGATCGCGACAAGCGGGATCCACCAGGTGACGGTCCCCTCCTTTGCGCCGATCATAAACAGAAACGCCAGAACGACGGGCACGGTAACCCCGAGTCCGAGTTGAAACCTGGTACGGGCCGCAGGGAAGGCCGCGAATGCCAGGAAAATGGCAAACGCCAGGTGGATGGACCGGCTTTCGGTGTCGTTGAACACGCCCCAGCCGATGATAAAGGGAATGGGAGAGGCAATCCAAAGCTGAAACAGCGACCATGCGAGGGCTACACAGGTCAGAAAAATGCCAACGGTGCCAGCCGCACCGCGTCCGCCAGTGTCAGAAGAGGCAACAAGGGCGTCGAGTTCTTCCTGGCTGAGCCCACCACGCCCGGCGGCGGCGTTTTCCACCGCAGCGGCCTGCTGCTGATTTGGATTATCCGACATATCATTCCCCCTGCGGCCTGTTGTCAGGCACGTCATTTTTTGGATGTCATGCGGTGCGGCGGGGCAAATCCGCCGCACCGTTTGTCGTCAAGATCAAGCCGTGGATTACATCCAGCCGCGCTCTTTGTAGTAACGCTCAGCACCGGGGTGCAGCGGCGCGGACAGGCCGTCGCTGATCATCTCTTCTTCGGTCAGGTTCTCGAATGCGGGGTGCAGACGTTTGAACCTGTCGAAATTGTCAAAGACAGCTTTGACAACCTGATAGACCACTTCTTCATCGACCTCTGCCGAGGTCACGAATGTCGCCTTTACACCGAACGTGGCAACATCGTCGGGTGACCCTTCATACATGCCGCCGGGAACGGTTGCTGCGGCATAATAGGGATTGTCAGCGATCAGCTTGTCGATCTCCGGGCCCGTCACCGGAACCAGAACCGCATCTGTGACAGACACCGCTTCCTGAATTGACCCGTTGGGGTGGCCCACTGTGTAGATGATCGCATCTACCTTGTTGTCACCCAATGCAGCGGCTTGCTCGGCTGGTTTCAACTCTGACGCCAGCGCAAAATCATCCATGGTCCAGCCCAAGGCGTCCATGACCACTTGCATGGTCGCATACTGGCCGGAACCGGGGTTGCCGATATTGACACGCTTGCCGCGAAGATCTGCAAATGTGCTGATGCCGGCATCGGCACGGGCGATCACGGTGAACGGCTCACCATGTACGGAAAAGACAGCACGTTCGCCTTCAAACTGATTGCCTTCGAATGCGGCGGTCCCGTTATAGGCGTGGTACTGCCAGTCAGACTGGGCCACGCCCATGTCCATGTCACCCGCCATGATAGCGTTGATGTTCGCGATGGAGCCGCCGGTCGAGGGGGCTGTGCATCTGAGGTTGTGTTCGGCTGTCCCACGGTTCACCAGACGGCAGATCGATTGACCCACCACATAGTAAACGCCGGTCTGACCGCCGGTGCCGATTGTGATGAATTGCTCCTGCGCCGTGGATACGGTTCCGGCCATCATGGCCCCCGCGAGCGCCAGGTATCTGAACATTTTCATGGTTTTCTCCCAGTTTGTTTTAACGTGTCGCGCCCTCCTTGCTGGAAGGTCTCGTTTCGGATCGCACCAACTGCGGGTAGCGCGTCGCTGATACAGGCACTCACCAATGTTTTGGTCTGGCGTTGCTGAGGAAACTCCGGCCACGCCATTGTGCCAATGCTCCCCAAGACTGCCCAAACCCTTCGTCCTCTGCAACAAAATTCACAACATAAGCCGATTGATGTTTATTATCCTGAACAGGTCGTCAATTTTTGGAGGGGAGATTTCTGGTCTATGCAGCGACACCGACAAGACGGCTGCATTGCGAAATCTGTGTGAATGTTGTCATTGCAAAAGGCGCAATGACAACTGGCCGCCAGTGAGGACAGGCGGCCAGCTTGGGTGGGCTGAGCCCTTCTCTGTGGTGCAGACGGAACGCCCCAGGATCAGATTATCAGCTGGTCTGCTCTGCCAGCGCCGCTGCCAGTGCATCCTCGAAAATCTGAATGCCCTCTTCGATGATCGCATCTGATGCAGTCAACGGCACCATGATCCGCAAGGCATTGCCATGCATGCCGCATGCCAGGAGAATCAAGCCACGTTTGAGCGCCTGCGCCACAACCCGTTTGGTCAGATCGGCATCCGGCGTTGCCGTCCCAAAATCCGTCACAAACTCAACCGCGAGCATCGCGCCAAGGCCGCGAATGTCCCACATCCGGTAGGGCGCCACGCGCGCGCCAATCTCTGCAAAGCGGGCGCGGAAGGTTTCACCAAGGGCGGTCGAACGGGCAAGCAGCCCCTCTTCTTCGATGGCGTCTATCGCGGCAAGTGCAGCGGCACAGGCAACAGGATTGCCGCCATATGTTCCACCCAGACCGCCGGGAATGACGGCATCCATCACCTCGGCCCGGCCAATGACGCCGGCAATCGGATACCCCCCCGCCATGGATTTGGCGACGGTGATCAGGTCAGGCACAACGCCGGAATGCTCGATGGCGAACCATGTCCCGGTCCGGCCAAAACCGGCCTGAATTTCGTCGGCGATCAGCAGGATCCCGTGTGTGTCACAGATGTCGCGCAGCGCCTGCATCATTTCGAATGGCACGGGTGTATACCCGCCTTCGCCCAGGACAGGCTCAATAATGATGGCGGCGATCCGGTCGGGCTGCGCATCCGTCAGCAATAGATTCTGCAAGCCTGTCAGCGCATCCTGAACGGTGATCCCGTCACGCACACTTGGGAACGGCGCACGAAAGATATCAGAGGGAAATGGGCCGACATCCTTTTTGTAGGGTGAGATTTTGCCGGTCATTCCAAGGGTCAGCAGGGTCCGACCGTGGTAGCCGCCCGTGAAGGCGATCACACCAGGACGCCCCGTCGCGGCACGGGCAATCTTGACCGCGTTCTCCACCGCTTCGGCGCCCGTTGTCACCAGCAACGACTTCTTGGCGCGGTCTCCCGGCGCCAGCGCGTTGAGCCTTTCGGCCAGCGCGATGTAGGGCTCATAAGGGACAACCTGAAAGCTGGTGTGCGTGTATTGATCCTCTTGGGCCTTTGCCGCAGCGATCACCCTGGGGTGACGATGGCCAGTGTTCAAAACGGCAATGCCACCGGCGAAATCAATAAAACGGCTCCCTTCGACATCCCAAAGCTCGGCATTCTCGGCGCGTTCTGCAAAGATCGGCGCGGCGGAGGCGACACCGCGCGCAACGGCGGCCTCCCTGCGCGCGATGAGCGCCGCGTTTCTGGGCGTCGCGACCGCGACATCTGGCACGACCGAAATCTTCGCCTTGCGCTTGGGCGTTGTCTTTGAGGCCTTCTTTTTCGTGGTGCTTGTCATGTCAGGCGTGTCCTTGCGAGAGAGTTCACGGTTGCCCCGGAGTGGGCGTTTAAAATTCTCATAATCTGTTTAATTTAGCTGTCAACACAATTGTACCGCCAATGAAACCCGCGTGAACGCCACGCGAAGACGCTGTTGTTTTACGGGAAAAGCGGTACAACCGACTGCGATCATGTACTACATTGTTCCGACGGCGGAATGTTGGTTGTTCAAAGGGTATGGACGTGGATATTGGCAAGAAGCTGCAATCGGTCCGCAAGGAAAAGGGCTTGTCCCAGCGGGAACTTGCCGCACGTGCGGGGCTGACCAACGGTACGGTCTCATTGATCGAGACCAACAAGACCAGCCCGTCGGTTGCTTCATTGAAAAGCCTGCTGGATGCGATCCCGATGAGCATTGCAGAGTTCTTTGCCACCATTGAGGACAGCCCCGGCCCCAAATTCTTCTATACTGCGGAAGAATTTGTGGAAGTGGCCCCGCAGGCGGGTTTGAATGGGCTGTCGCTGCGCCAGCTTGGCGATGCCAGCCTTCACTCACTGCAACTTCTGAACGAAACCTATCATCCCAATGCGGATACCGGTCCTGAGATGATGGCGCATGCCGGAGAAGAGGCCGGAATCGTGGTCGAGGGGGCTATCGAGATAACAGTCGGCGATCAGGTCAGGGTCCTCCAGGCTGGTGAAGGGTATCTCTTTGAAAGCCGCCAACCGCATCGCTTTCGCAATATCGGAACCACGGTGTGCCGGGTCATCAGCGCCTGCACACCGCCGACTTTCTAGCCCTCAAAAAAATATGCGCAGAGCCGCAGAGTGTCGGTCCGCCTTGCCGGTCAGACAAGCTTTCCCCTGCCCGCCTGCATGACTGTCCCCTGCCCTTGTCCCGCGGTGGCAGGCCTCCTCTGCCGGGCGACGGATCTGCACGCGCGGGGCGCGGCGGCAGGCCCGTCACAACCGGTCCGCTTTTTTGGGCGCCGCTCAAAGGGGTCGGTGCCTTGACCTTGCCTGAAAGGTCAAACTCCTCACAGCGCATCGTGCCGAAGGACGTGAGTTCGACGATGTGATTATTCTGGACGGTGGTTGGGAGCGCCCTTCACGCAACGAAGACCAGAATGACCTCGACGATTGTTTTATTTCGCCGTGACCCGTACACGGCGCAACCTCATCGTGTTGAGCAACGACAACCAGGAATATCTCCCCAAGGACTCCGCATCGGTTATCATTCGCAATGTGATCCCGAACATGGATGCGTTCCCAGGTCCACGGCGATATTTCAAATCGGCCGGGGCTCAAATGGCGGACCTGTCCTTCGCAGGTCGTCAGGGGCATAACCACCCTGCCCTAAGTGCCATCGCAGATACTGGTAAAAGTGATCTCATCGCATTGGTTTTTGACAAGGATCGATGGCACCTCAAGCATACTCGAGGACGTATTCGCACCCCCTCCAAACACGCGGATTGTTTCCGGTGAGGTGGCCGCAATACTGAGTCGGCGCAAAGAAGATGGGGATCAAGCTTTCCATCATATGCTTAAGCGCGGTGCTTGGGAGGTTGTTATTCCTGAGTTAGTTTAGAAGCCGAAGAACAAGGCGCACAGTCCTAGGCAAATGTAGGTAAGAAAAGCAGATCTGGTACTCGGAACCTTTTCATCGCTCCTATTCAGCCAGAAAGGTCCGAACCGAAGTCAAATCAAGACTCTGGCAAAGTCGAAGCGCCGGTAAACTGGGAGTCCGGTCTGGAGGAAAGGCTGTGCGCAGAGCTGAAGTGGTTGTGGACAAAGCCATGAGCGACGGCGAATGTTTGCAACCTGCGCACGAGCCAGCGGCGGAAGTGTTACACATCGTCTATCACGTCTTCGGCTCTAGAACATCGAACGCAAGCCCGCCATGGCCTTCGCCGCGTCCAACTCGCCGCTCGCGAGAGTACCAGGTCACAACCTTTCCGTTGTACCACCGGCACCGTTGCCACTTCGCGGTCACTTGCGTGCCTGCACGTTCCACTTCTTCCTCAGCGATAAATAGCGCTTCGGGCGTGCTGGCGTCCAGACCCTCCCTGAGCAGCCAAGTGCGTGGGCGTACCTTGTCCGGAACAGGACTAGCATCGCCGTCGAGCAACCTCGGCATGGCTGCGCGCTGGAGCTCCACCTCTCGATCACTGCCTGTTACCCGGATTGGAAGAAATGGTATCCAATGTTCAGCAACGTCGGTCATAAGCCGATAGACAACGCGTGCCTCGTTTTCCTCGGTGGGTTCGGGCACAGGCCCGATGTGTGCCTGAAAACGGTCGTGAAGCTCGCGGCCCACCTCGCTCCCCTGTCGCGAGACCCCGTCGGCCATCGGCACCGCCTTCTCTAGTCCCCATACCATGTTCGAGACTTCATCGCGTAGCAGGTGGACTTGTTCTTCTGGGCGACTTTCGTGTGCATTTGGTGTGGTCGGCGGCAGGAACAACCGCTTGTCCACACGACCAGAGTCCGCCAGCGTGAACATCTGCCAACTATTTGCCGGTCCGGCCTCATCAATTGCACGATCGATCCAAATGCGTTCTCCGAACACGTTGGTCACTGTCAGTCCCGCGATTTCGGTCAGTGAGCCCGTCGGCAGTTCCATCGGTAGCAAAAACCAGTCGTTTGCATAGACGAGCCCGAACTCGATCAGAAGTAGCTTCGCAATATCAGTCGTGTCGGGAGCAATGTCGCCAAAGTTTGCAGCACCTTCCTCGAACGCCCAATGCCGGGTATGGGGCATCCCTTCAAACTGTAGCGCAACCGGCAGGAAACTGCTCGACTGCAAGGCTGAGCCGCCGCTTGCGCCTTGTGCTTCGGTCGCGTCAAAATGGAACCAGTCCAAGCGCCCGCCGCGATATTGGGGCGCAGATAACGCTGCCCCCCCTTTTGCATCCGGCGCAGAAAGCTGCGCGTTGTATTCAAGGTTTCGCTTTTGCCAAGCTGGGTCTTCGCGATCAGGCACAAAGAACTGTTTGCGCACTGCGTCCGCGAAAACCTGTCCCAAGGCGTCAATCTCGCTAAGCGCAGGCTCGACCAAGCCAAGTCCGTCAGAGGCGTTTCCGCCGCGGTCAATGTGCTCGAAGAGTGCGCCACCGTCGATTGCATTGCCAGAAACCGCCGCTTGAAACTGCCATGTTCCGGCGTGTGCGGTCACATGAAAGTCAGCGGGATCACCGGCTGTTGGAGATTCAAAGGCGTATTGTGCCGCAAAGGCACCGGCGAACCCACCATGACCAACGGCGGCGATCATTTTGCGCCAGCGTCGCCCAAGCGACATGCGCAATTGTCCCTGCATGGCGCGGTCACCTTGCCGCCAAGGAATTGGCAGTGCTTCGATTTCTGCCTCAAGTGGCACCTCTTCGCTGTAACCACTGGTAGAGCCCGCAGTCGTGACTTCGGTGACTGCATCCGTGCGCCATGCGATTTTCGCAGTAACTGGCGACGCCGCATCTTCGCCGCCGAATTCACCGAACTGCCACTGACGCGACAGCATCCACAGTGGGTCGCGAACTTCGGCCTTAAGAGCGCGGGAAAAATCAGTTTTGCGCGGCCGGCCCTCCACACGGTTCAAGGCCACAAGCGTTGGCCGCGGCTGTTTGAAAAGCGCGGTGTGAATATCCTGCTGGACCACATATTTATTCATCATCTTGCTCCGCAAGGGCTGCGTATATCTGGTTATTGAATGCAAAATTCAGAGTCGCCGTAATTGGCAAAAGCGTCACCGGAGACAAAGTTGCAGGCAGAAGCGTCACCAGAGCGCTCGCATCGATTTGGTCAGGTTCCACCGCTCGCTGTCGCGCGAAATCGAGGGTGTCATGCAGGCTGTCTATCAGATCCTGCCACTTCCAGTTGCCTGCAAATTCCGGCGGCGTCACAAGTAGGACTGTCTGCGGTGGCTCGGCATTTGGTCGATCATAGTGAAAAGCAAGCCCCGTCGTCTCAGAGCGAGTCGGTATGGTCTCTGTCCATTCGTCCAACAGGATCCCGCAATAGGTCTTGTCCACCACAGTGGGGTCCAATTGGGCACCGCCTGCGAAATGTGTTGCGAGCAAAAGTTTGTCTCCTTCGATGGACAGCGGCGCGCCATTGCCGTCCAGCTCAGGGATATCCATCGCAAGCCAGCAGTCGCCTGCGCGGTATGGCAACTGCAACGGTTCCAGCCCCATTTCACTGTCCACCCCAAGTACTTCTGCCAGTAGCGAAGCGCGTTCAAAACCGTGCATGGTTTCTCGGACGCGTGAGACTGACTGCAACCAATCGTCCACGGGGAAATCGGTTCCGGCAGGGCCGGTCAGAAGATGATCTAGTAAATCGCCGCGGTGCGGCCATGCATGGCTCCATTCAGCGCGCGTCGCCTCATCAAGAGCAAATTCGGACAGGGCGATGAACTGTTCGCCCATGATTGCGCGCAAGGCGTCTTGAACGGCGCCCTGCGCCTTGGGGCCGGCCAGATCAGCGGATGCTGCAAGAGCCGCAGCAGCCTTGTGTCCGTCGTCAGGGATTTTGGCACAGATGGCTGCGTGAACTAAGAGAGGGCCTGGCTCATCTGGTTCGTTTGATTATGCGGCGGATTTGCGATGAAGCAAGCGTCGCGTTTCGATGGTCTGTCGT
>Ga0316205_10001315_pt1 | contig 33036 bp, 33 predicted proteins | sample 3monthpyrite_MG_FD_204941 | JGI IMG/M metagenome (GOLD analysis project Ga0316205, IMG submission 204941) | Microbial mat bacterial communities from mineral coupon in-situ incubated in ocean water Damariscotta River, Maine, United States -... | ecosystem: Environmental > Aquatic > Marine >...
ATGGAAAATAGGGCAGCGTAAAAATGCCTTTCTTGTGGGATTTTTAAAATCAGATTTAGAGCTTGTTCCACAAGCTGTATCTGAGCACCCGGGCCTGGCTAACTGGGGCACGCAATTAACTGCGCTTGCCGAGAGTGGCAATCGACTGGCTCAGTTCCTGCTTCTTATACTCTCGCAATCCGGTCAGGCCTGGCTCAAAACGGCAGAGCAAGTTCTCAAAAAACCGGTTAACCAGGATGTGGTGGTGGCTCTATTTGAAGCAATCGAAAGTTATTTCTTCAATATACGTCCACACGCTGAAAAACGAAGAGATATCGAACATATTCTTAGCGAAGCAGAAACTTCGTGTTCCACACCTGAGAGCTCAATATTTTGCGATGAAATTACAGCGCTCAAGGCTGAAATACCAGATGTTGTCTCGCTGGTTCGAAGTCTGCTGGTCCTTTCTTGCGTCGGAGAACAACTGGCTGCGCCTATTTTTGCAACGACGGATGCAGTGGGAACGGTGATGCGCCGTAAGCTCGAACCAATCTCAAAACCACTCACCGAGCATTTGAATATACTGCTCGGAAAATAAATCTTCATGAGCCTGCAATTTACATCCATCTCATTATCAATGACGGTGGTCGTGCCTGAAGCTGCGTTAGAACAACATATTGCAGCATCACCTTCGATCGTATCAGAAGAGATCGTCGCGGCAGTAAAAGAATACGAAAAAGCACATAAACTCGGTTACTTTCCTGCCATCGACTTCTATATCAATAACAATGGAATAGATCCCGATCTACTGGATGCGATGCAAAGTATCTCCTGGGTTGTCACCAACATGGTTCGTAATGAGATACGAATAAAAATGCGGCCCGTCTTTTCCAATATAAAATTCGAAACAATCCAGTCGCTTGCGCAAACTTTGCCCCCTGTGCGCATCAAAGACGAAAAGCTCACACAAAAATTAATGGAACATTTCAACACGACAACAGTCAAAGTCAACTTAACAGCAACCCTGATACAAAAATTTATTGATAAAGAGACTGCGGAAAAGTTGGCTAAAAACCTTGCCTATCAATGGCTTAAAGGTTCATTTGAAAAGGTAACGGTGAATAGCAGCAAAGCCTTAGACTAATAGACACAGTATTTTTATGACATTGTGACGCGATTTGTGCTTTCAAAATAGAACGCGTTAGAATATTTGTTTATGTAGTAGTGAAGTAAGTTGTTAGGAAGACACTCACGGGTGCTGGCAGGTCAATTTGTAAAGGATGTCTTGATTTATGCTATCAACACAAAAGAATAATAAAAACACCGACGACAATAAAGCAGGCTACCGAATTCATAATGCATTTAATGAAATTCGAGCCGATTCGGAAAAAATTTGTCTGCCATTAGCCATCGAGGACTATGGTATTCAAACTATGCCTGATGTCAGTCCACCCAAGTGGCATCTAGCTCATACCAGCTGGTTTTTTGAAACCTTTATTCTCAAACCCTTTCTTTCAGATTTTAAAAGCTTTGATCCCTTATATGAGCATCTGTTTAATTCATATTATGAACAGGCAGGTACATTTCACCCACGGCCTGAACGGGGATTGCTTTCAAGACCCACCGTGGAAGAAGTTTACGACTACCGTCGCTATATAAACCAATGCATGCTCGAGCTATTGAATGAAGAACATCATCAAGACCAGACGGAGATTCTGCGCCGAACTGAAATAGGTGTAAATCATGAGCAGCAACATCAAGAGCTCATGTTGACGGATATAAAAAATATTTTTGCGTATAACCCGCTCAAGCCAGTCTATAAAGAATTGGATTATCCTCCGCAAACAGTTGTGCCGAAGTTATCTTGGCATGAACAGCCTGCAGGCATTTACGAGATCGGTCAAAGCGAGGATGGGTTTGCCTATGACAATGAATTTCCTCGCCATAAGGTTTACCTGGAACCGTTTCGTATTGCTTCACGCTTAACTACTAACAAAGAGTATCTCGAGTTTATAGAAGCAGGGGGCTATCAAAACCCGGCGCTATGGTTATCGGATGGATGGAAGGCGATACAAACCCAAAACTGGTGCACACCATTGTACTGGGAAAATATAAATGATGAGTGGCATGAAATGACCCTGGCTGGATTGCGTCCGCTTGACTTAAATGCACCGGTATCTCATGTGAGCTTTTACGAAGCCAATGCCTTTGCGAACTGGAAAAATAAACGACTACCCACTGAAATGGAGTGGGAGGTTATTGCAAACGATCTTGAGATTGCCGGTAACTTTCGCGATATCGACTACTTGCAACCCATTTCGACCAGCGATGAATCTTTAACACAATTTTATGGTGATGTTTGGGAATGGACTCAGTCCAGTTATACGCCTTATCCAGGTTATCGTGCAGCCGAAGGCGCACTGGGCGAATACAACGGTAAGTTTATGAGTAACCAGATGGTATTACGCGGTGGCTCGTGTTTTACACCACAAAACCATATACGCGCCAGCTATCGTAATTTCTTTTACCCCGGTGACCGCTGGCAAGTCTCCGGCATCCGACTTGCGGAGACAATCTAATGGCTGAAAATCAGAACGCATTGACCTCAACGGAGAATGAAATACAGTTTTATGATTTTCATCCCAAGATGTCGGATTTTTATTCTGAAGTGGTGGAAGGTTTAAAAACAGAACCTAAGAAAATACCACCCAAGTTTTTTTACGATGAAACTGGGTCGCGTTTATTTGAAGAGATCTGCCAGTTACCCGAATATTATCCAACGCGAACTGAGCAACAAATATTGGAAGATAATGCAAATGAGATCGCGCAAATTATTGGTGATCACCATTATGTAATCGAACCCGGTTGTGGCAGCTGCGAAAAAATAAAACTTTTACTGGATACCCTTAAACCCGAAGCCTATGTACCCATGGATATCTCTAAGGAGTTTTTACAGGAATCAGCACGATCGGTCTCTGATGAGTTTCCCTGGTTAGATGTGCATGCAGCCTGTGTCGATTTTACTGAGCCAATGGAACTTCCATTTTGTCCGGATGAAGCACGTAAGCTGGCTTTTTTTCCGGGTTCAAGTATCGGTAACTTTGAGCCCAGCCTGGCCCAAAAATTTATGCAGCATGTACTTAACCTGGTTGGACCTGGAGGAGGGATACTCATTGGCGTCGACCTTAAAAAAGACGAACAAGTACTCAATGATGCGTATAACGATAATGCCGGAGTGACGGCAGACTTTAACCTGAATCTACTGGCACGGATTAATTCAGAGCTGGACGCTAACTTCGAACTAGAACATTTTGATCATCATGCCTTTTATAATTCTGATGTCGGACGAATAGAAATGCATTTAGTCAGCCAGAAACCGCAGCAAATCAAAATCGGCGAGCATCTCATCTCATTTGAAAGCGGCGAGACCATTCATACTGAAAGTTCATATAAGTATACGATTGAGGAGTTTCAATCACTGGGTCGTAAAGCAGGTTTCGAACCGATTAAAGTCTGGACCGATCAGGACATCAGATTTAGCGTGCATTACTTTGAGGTACCTGAAGTTTAATACACGTCCGCGTCGGGCTAATTGATTATTTTTAACCAAAGTTTTAATTCACAAGTTTACTTTCAGCGGTCGAGGCCAGTATTGGATCTGTTTTTTGTTCAAGTAGAACCGAAAATAATGTCAACCGGTCAGTAACAGTGGGTGACTCGAGTAGTCGCTGTTTGCTTTCGATGTTCAGGTTCATAACTAAAACAAGATTATTAACTACTTCTTCGATAGGTAGTTTGTCCAAAACTTCCCAATCCACCTGCATCTTATGCCGATCAAAATAGTTACGTAATACTGCTTTAAAATTGTTAACTACCGATTTGTCGACTTCTTCAGTCTCATAATCATTTATAAACATACTCCAGTCGACCCTGGCCATTCTATAACCATTCTTTAGCGGCAGTTCCTCTATCATCTTGTATCTGCATATACCTGTCAGCATGATATTCAATCTGCCGTCTTTTCTTTCCCGATATTGCCTGATTCTCCCGGCACATCCTGTTTCATAAAGAGTACTTTGTTGCTTATTGTCTTGAGGTTGCACCATGCCGATCAGTTGATCTGTTTTTAGAGCTTTTAGGAACATAGCCAGATCATTGGGCTCAGAAAGTTCTAATGGGAGTTCACCACCGGGTAATAATGCATTTTCTAGAGGATAAATGGGCAGTTCAGCAGGTAACATTTCATAAGGCTGTGTGAATGGTGATTTGGGTTTCATGACTCGGTTACCTGGATAAAATATTTTTTCTGATTTAGCACATGGCTAATCCAATGTGACGGGGCGAAAAGATAGAAAAACATTTCCTGCGTCCTTTTTAATTCTTTAACTTAATTTTCGATAATCCGCATATTCTTATCAAGCGGAGTGTCGATTGATATTTTTTTCTTCTTGCTTGGTTCGGATGCCTGTGGTGTTACTCGCCTCAATTTTGCTTCCACCCGAATGGCATTCATGAGTTGCTGGTCATTCACCTCTGGATACATAGGGTAATATTGCTCGACCTCAAAAACATGTTGTTTGGCAGCAAGCTCCAGACGATCGCGCACATATGTTGATAAACCCTGAAGCATCAACAAGCGTGGCGCCTTGCGGCTAAGGTAGCGCTGGCACAAATCATGGTCAGCTTGCTCTTGCCAGTCCTCCCGTACCAGAAGATGTGGAAAATCATTACTATCATATTGATCTCTCTTAAACCAGGCAGCGCGTGGATTGATGCCTGCCTGGTTGGCTATTAGACGTTGAAAACGATGGTTGACCGGTGGTTCGTTACGTGCTTGCTCATCCTCCGTGTTTTCAACTCCCATCTTTGAATGCGGTAAAGCAGTCCACTCAGTCTGCCCGGGATATGTGTCCATCAGTGACTCATCACAGCAGGAGTAAATCAACGCCAACGGAGACTCATCGGCTCCATCCAGTAGCCAGTATTCGAAGATGTCTCCGGCAGGAAAAGGGACTTTCGCGGTAGAGAGGAATTCTGTCAGTTCATGTATGCTTTCTGACACCTGATCATGGTCCACGCAAGAGGGGAACATGAATGTCTTTAATTCCTGGTTTTTCAGGGAGGCGACATTGTAATAGCCTCGATCAAGACCGTAACCTTTGACTCGATACTTTTCTTGGTTTATCTGTTTATCGCCAGATAAATACTGGATTTCCCAGTTTATCCCGTCAAAACTTTGCGCACGTGCACTCGCCGACTCAGCAATCTGCACGAACCCTGAATATGGTGGCAATAAACGTTGTGAATAAGCTCGCATCATAATCGTACTCAAAGACAGGTGAGTATAAGAAGCATAGATGCCCTATATGACCAAGTCTAGAGTTAGTCCATAGAATATGATCAACATCATGATCAAAGCACTAACTATTAGATTAGCGTATGAGTCTGTTAATAAGCGATCTTTAATCTAGTTTGTGCAACCAGATATTACGTTTTGTGGATTCTTTTTCTGTTACATCAAGATAATAAGTATCGTCTTTCGCTTCAGCTAGAGAGACAGGAAACTCCATTAACTCATCACGACGAAATGTGGTAAAGATCACTGTATCGCCAGCAGAGTAGGGGCTGAGTATGTCATTGAGGTTAGTTTTGGTAGCTTGCAGTTTGTTAACAGCAATGATGATGTCTCCGCTTGCCAGTCCTGCGTTTTGAAGACAGCCACCCTCATAGATTATCTGGATCTTTGCACCAAGTGGATCAGCTGCAAATTTGGCGCCGAGATTAAACGCTTGCGGTTGATCTTTGTCACCGATCTTGCCACCTAAATCATCATAAGAGAGGGTCACCCTATTTTTTAATTCGACGCCCATACTTTCCAGTAGTGATGACAGTGGGATATCTTCGGTAGTGGTCAGATAGGACTCAAAAAACTTATCGAGCGGCTGGCCGGCAATCTTACCTGCAAGGGTTTTTATGGTGTCTTGTTCGATGCCTTGATGTGGTTTTCCAAACTCGTGCCAGAGAATACGCATAACATCGTCTAATGAAGATTGGTTGCCACTGAGCTCCCGTATTTTTAGATCCAGCGCAAGTGCAAAGAGGCCACCTTTGACATAATAACTCACGATGGCATTGGGTGCGTTTTCGTCTTGCTTGTAGAATTTAGTCCAGGTCTCAAAGCTTGATTCAAGCAGGGTCTGTTTGAATCGACCACTACCTCGCATAACACGAGTGATATTTTTTCCGAGTAGTTCCAAATAGTTTTTTTCTTCAATCACCTGGCTGCGGATCAGGCCGAGTTCGTCGTAATAGGAGGTAATACCTTCAAAGGCCCAGAGTAATTCTGTGTAGGATTCACTTTGTAGTTGATAGGGGATGAAGCTTTCCGGCTTGATCCGTTTGACATTCCAGGTATGAAAGTACTCATGGCTGAATAAGCCAAGCAGATTGATGTAACCATCGGTTAGCTTGCGCATATTCTTAGTCGGCAAATCTTTACGACTACAGATGAGCGCGGTAGAACTCCGATGCTCCAAACCACCATAACCCTCGCCAACCACGGTTAACAAAAATACATAACGCTCAATCTCCGGGAGTTCACCAAACATGGTGACGTGTGTCTGGCAGATCTTTTCAACATCATCGGTTAATCGATTTAGATCAGTCTGGTGTTTGCCAGTAATGACGATGTGATGAGGCGTATCGTCTACCTCGAATGAGATTTCAGTGATATCACCCATCTCGACGGGGTGATCAATAAGTTCGTCGTAATCGTTTGCGATGTAGGTCCCTGGTTTGAATAACTCAGCGTTTAGACGTTTCAACGAAGTAGCGACCTGCCACCCTTTATAATTATCACCTTCTGGTAATTGTATATTTACTTCGTGTGGTTGCTGTTCCTGATCTTTGACGGCAAGAAAGACACTGCTGCCATTAAAAAAGGCATGGGTGGTATCAAGATGCGCCGTTCTGACCGACATATCCCATGCATGAACGCTATAGGTGATCGTTAGGGTGCCTTCGCAGGGTTCACATTGCCATGTTTGTTTGTCTAGCTTGTTGACCTTTACTTCTTTATTCTCGCTAGCCGCTGTCAGGGTCACGATATTCTTTGCAAAATCGCGAATCATGTAGCTGCCTGGTATCCAGGCGGGTAACCAAAGTACCTGGCCAGAGGGATCCGGCTTCTTGATGGTTAAGGTTATTTCGAAGAGGTGGGCTTCGGGTTTGCTCGGGATGATGGTGTAGCGAAGGTCTGTTTTAGCTTGCTGCATATTATGGGCGTTCAACCTTTACCCAGACCTGATTAACATCGGTTGAGCGTATACGGGTTCGATAATTAATTCCTGAATTCCTTAGGTTTTCTTCTTGATTGGTGTCGCCAAGAAATAACCATTCTCCCAGTTTACCCGTGATCGTCGTTTCTAATTCGTTTGTCTCGATAGTACCACTGTTATCAGCAGATTGACTGATCGGGCGTATGGTTAAGGTAACTTTGTCATCATGGGTGCGGGGCATAACCTGGTAACCAGTCATGATTTGCTGATAGGTGATGGATTCAGTCACGGTGCCATCTGGATTGCGTGTTCTTGCCGCAATCGGTATCGATTGCCCCATTGCAATCCTGGCCCAGTAACCTTCAGCCACCGACATGACTTGCATTGTCGAGTCTTCATTTTTTCGATCTGTCTGGTAGACGCGCGCATCAATTTTGGTTTTTTTATCGGTGCCTGCTTCAATCGCGACTGAACCATGTTGTTCCTGCCGGCTTGACGAATTACCAGTGGTTGGGTTGCCCCCCCCAATAGGGTTACCCATAGAAACAGTGACTTTAAGCAGGTTCTGATTGATATCAATCTCTTCGAGTACAGCTTGTACCTGGCTGATATTTTCAGGCGTGCTTTTAATTATCAACTTATAACCGGTGCCGGTGATGCTCGCACCTGGTGCCAGCATGGGTTTAACGATGGGAATCACTTCATCAGCAGGGCGATGCAACAATTTAATTGTTTCAATAATCATTGCCGACCAGAGATTGGTCGAGACAGCAAACAGTAATAGCGCAAGCAGTTTTCTCATGTTTATATATACAGGCTTTTAAAATCAAGCTCTGATGAGCTATGGTCCCATACTTCAGCAAAGAGATGTTCAAAGTAGGTGGCGTCCGATGGATTGTTGAAATTCACAATCGCCTCAAAGCGACTCGCCAATTTCCGATGCATGAGCCCGCGTTCGTCAACTAATAAATAGCAGGCCTGGTTTGCAGCGTAATCCTCATGTACTTTGCGAATTTCAATGGTGCTTGAAAGGCGGCGCGCCAGATCCAGGAGTCGGTGTCCTAGCTTGATGGCCTTATCTGGGTCGATAACAAGAAATCTGATCCTGGCTTTATTGTCATTTACGGCCAGCGATCTGACTGCATCGACAAATTCAGGGTTATCGAAGACTCTTGGGTCGAGATCGCGAGTAAATACATCCAGTCGATGACTGGCCTGGTTGACGAGTTGTATTGCGAGCTGCCGGTTGTCGTCACTCGATTCAATAACAATGTCATCTGAGTTTTCTCCGAGCCGGTAGTCGGCCCAGAGCTGTTCGTTATTTGTAGTGTCAGTATCATCCATAATGAAATTATAATTGATTTATAAAGGCTTACCAGTTTCTAGATCACCGAATACAACTCCACGAACTGTTTTTATGTCATCGACGCTTTGCTCAGGCGCAGTTAATTCGGCAACAATAGACAAACACCATTAAGTAAGTGACTTGGCTAATCCAATATAGGTAGCAGGGGTTAATTCTTTTAGTCGCTGCTTTTCGCTATCAGGAATCTCTAAAGTATCAATGAACGCCTGCATGCTTTCTTTGGTGATACGTTGTCCGCGTGTGAGCGCTTTGAGCTTTTCGTACGGCTCTGGTACACCATATCGACGCATAACGGTCTGAATTGGTTCGGCCAATACTTCCCAATTGCTTTCCAGGTCATCTAATAAGGCCTGTTCATTGACTTCCAGTTTAGAGATACCGCGCAATGAAGAGTGGTAAGCGATCAAACAATGGGCGATACCAACGCCCAGGTTTCTTAATACGGTCGAGTCAGTCAAGTCTCGCTGCATACGTGAGACAGGAAGCTTTAAGGCCAGGTGATCGAAAATCGCATTGGCAATGCCGATATTGCCTTCTGAGTTTTCAAAGTCGATAGGGTTTACTTTATGTGGCATAGTGGATGAGCCCACCTCACCGGCAATGGTCTTTTGCTTAAAGTAGCCATAAGAAATATATGTCCAGATGTCACGATTAAAATCCATCAGGATAGTATTAAATCGCATCAGCACATGAAAATATTCGGCAATGTAATCATGCGGTTCGATCTGAATGGTCATGGGATTAAAATCGATCCCAAGACTCGTGACAAAAGATTCTGCCAGGACTGGCCAGTCAACATCGGGATAGGCCGAGACGTGCGCATTATAATTTCCAACCGCACCATTAATTTTTCCGAGTATGGCGACATCCTTTAATTGGTCGAGCTGTCGCTTTAAACGATAGATGACATTGGCGATTTCTTTGCCGACCGTTGTCGGTGATGCGGGTTGTCCGTGTGTATGGGCAAGCATCGGTGTATCGGTGTTTTGCTTCGAAAGCGACGTGAGGCTATCGATAAGCTCATCGATGACGGGCAATAACACTGTATCCCGCGCGCTTCTCAACATCAGGGCATGGGAGAGGTTATTGATATCCTCAGAGGTACAGGCAAAGTGGATAAATTCACTGACCTTCAGGATTTCTTCATTGTCAGCGATCTTTTCTTTCAGGAAATACTCAACCGCTTTTACATCATGGTTCGTAGTCTTTTCAATATCTTTGACCCGTAGCGCGTCGTCAATCGAGAAATCACTCACAATTGCATCAAGGCTGGCATTGGCTGCTTTGGAAAACGCAGGCACTTCCGCAATTTTCTTTTCGGTGGCCAGATGTTGGAGCCAGCGCACTTCGACGATCACACGATGTTTGATCAAGGCGTATTCGCTGAATAATTCGCGGAGTGGGGCACTGCGGCCTGCATAGCGACCATCAATTGGGGATATTGCGGTGAGTGTAGTTAATTCCATGCTGTACCTGCTCAAATCTATGAGGCATGGATTCTACCACTTATCGTGGTTTTATGGGATTGATTGGGCTTTTTTAGAGCTAAAGTGGATATTTCACTCGGCGGAGGGGGTGGCTGCTAGCGACAGGAGTGACCAGGAAAATAATTCAACAGAAATAATCCACCCAGCGCCCAGGTGTGAACTGCCGTCACACCTGTTGTTACAGTCTGGACCTATGCAGTCTTGTAAATAAGCCCGGGGTTGAACATTAATTCATCTTTTTGAAGCTGTCCCAGTGGACACCCATCACGATCGCATTCAGCCAGACGGTCAAATTTGTATTTACCATCTTCAGATTCAATCGTTGAAAAAATAGGTTTACCAAGATGTGTGCCGATTGCGGGGCCATATTTGTTATTGCTCACTGCCTATTACCTCTCAAAACGAGTGTTAAACGATATGTTACTTACACGTTAGGTATCGGCGAAGGGTTCCAGCGCTTTAGTATTGATGTGATCCAGGTAACAGAATTCCCAGCTGGGATAGAAAATGCGTGAAGCGACTCACACTTCCCACCCAGCTGATATTTTTGCTCAGCAAAGTGGGGAGCTGGACGTGATCTGTCGGTAATTTTAGAGGTCTAGCTGGATAACTGGCGCAGGACGTAATGCAAAATTCCGCCGTGTTTGTAGTATTCAATTTCTTTTGGCGTATCGATGCGCACATTGACCTTGAATCGCTTCTTTTTACCGTCAGGACTCACTGCAAGAATCTCGACTTGCTTGGCCTTACCTTCTTTTATACTGCCAACGGTCAGCATTTCGTGGCCAGTCAGCCCCAGGGATTTAGCTGAATCGCCCGCTTTGAACTGCAGTGGGAGAATACCCATGCAGACCAGGTTGGTGCGGTGAATACGCTCATAGCTTTCAGCGATCACGGCACGTACGCCGAGCAGGTTCGGGCCTTTGGCCGCCCAGTCACGGGAGGAACCTGAACCATATTCCTTGCCAGCGATGACCACTAAGGGGAAACCTTCATCACGATACTTCATGGCAGCATCGTAAATCGAGGTCTGTTCACCACTGGTGAGATGAATCGTGATGCCACCCTCAGTTCCTGGTGCAAGCAGATTACGCAGTCGGATGTTAGCGAAGGTGCCGCGCATCATGACTTCGTGGTTACCACGGCGTGAGCCATAGGAATTAAAGTCGGTAGGTGCAACGCCATTTTCGACCAGGTATTGACCGGCAGGGCTGTCCGCCTTGATCGCACCCGCAGGTGAGATGTGATCCGTTGTTACCGAGTCGCCGAGCAGGGCAAGGACGCGGGCAGCAAAGATAGGTTTGATCTCACCCGGTTCCGCGGTCATCCCGGAGAAGTAAGGTGGGTTCTGGATATAAGTCGAGTCATCCTGCCAATCAAATTGTTGGCCACTGCCTGCGGCTAATGTCTGCCAACGTTCTGTGCCCTTAAATACGTTCTGGTAGGTGTTACTAAACTGTTCGCGGGTAACACTTTGTTGTATTACGGCTTGTAATTCCTGTTGGCTTGGCCAGATGTCTTTCAAGAAGACGTCCAGACCCTCTTTGGTCTTGCCAATAGGATCGTTATACAGATCGATGTCCATGCGACCAGCAATGGCGTAAGCAACAACCAGTGGTGGCGAAGCAAGATAATTCATACGCACTTCAGCATGCACGCGACCTTCAAAGTTACGGTTACCAGAGAGCACAGAACAGACAGTCAGGTCGCCATCGTGAATGGCCTTGCTGACTTCTTCAGGCAATGGTCCAGAGTTACCGATACATGTAGTACAGCCGTAGCCAACAACATTAAACCCAAGCTTATCAAGGTCATCTAACAGACCTGCGGCTTCAAGATATTCACTCACTACACGTGAACCTGGCCCTAAGGAAGTTTTAACCCAGGGTTGAACCTGTAAACCCAATGAAGCGGCTTTTTTCGCAACTAAGCCCGCACCGATCATCACCGATGGATTAGAGGTGTTAGTACAGGAAGTGATCGCGGCAATGACAACGGCACCGTCTTTCAAAGTAGCGGGTTGGCCGTTAATGTTGGTATCGACAGCGCCCTTTGAAGAAAGATTACGTTCCTTGTGCAACGTTTCTTTCGCTTCCAGGAACATACTCTTTGACTGACGCAGTGGTACACGATCCTGAGGACGTTTTGGTCCTGCAAGACTGGGTTCTGTTGTGCCCAGATCCATTGAAATCGTGCTGCTGTATTTTGCCTTTGGTTGGCTTGCTGTTCGGAACATACCTTGTGCTTTCGCATACGCTTCGACGAGGCTAATCTGTTCTTCATCGCGGCCTGATAGACGCAAGTAATTTAATGTTTCATCATCGATAGGGAAAATGCCACAGGTCGCACCATACTCGGGTGCCATATTTGCAAGGGTTGCGCGATCAGCGAGTGACAGGTGATCCAGACCATCGCCATAGAACTCGACGAATTTACCGACCACGCCATGTTGGCGCAGTGCTTCAACCACCGTTAAGACTAAATCAGTCGCGGTTGCGCCTTCAGGTAGTGAGCCTTTGAGTTCAAAGCCAACAACTTGTGGAATCAACATTGAGATCGGCTGGCCAAGCATAGCCGCTTCGGCCTCGATACCACCCACACCCCAGCCGAGTACACCCAGGCCATTGATCATGGTGGTGTGAGAATCCGTACCCACTAGCGTATCTGGATAGGCGAAAGTCTCATTACCATCTGTACGCGTGAAAACGGTGCGAGCCAGATACTCCAGATTAACCTGGTGCACAATACCCGTCTCAGGTGGGACCACTTTAAAGTTTGAAAATGCGTTCTGTCCCCATTTTAAAAAGCTGTAACGTTCCCGGTTACGCTGATACTCCAGTGATTCATTTAGAGAGAAGGCATCACTGCTGCCAAACTTATCAACTTGCACCGAGTGATCGATAACCAGCTCAGCAGGCGACAGAGGATTAATTTTGTCAGGATTGCCACCTAGATCCTTCATAGCATCTCGCATCGCAGCCAGATCAACCACGGCGGGTACACCGGTAAAGTCCTGCATTAAGACGCGGGCTGGGGTAAAGGCGATTTCAGTATCGGGGGCTGCTTTCGGGTTCCACTTGGCCAGGGCTTGAATGTCAGACTTAGTGACGCTGATGCCGTCTTCATGGCGCAGCAGATTTTCGAGCAAAATCTTCAACGAAAAAGGGAGCGTCTCGCTGCCTTTAACTTTGTCTAAGCGAAAGTAGGTATAGTCTGTCCCGTTAACCTTGATGCTGCTGCGGGATTTAAAACTGTCAGCCATGGAAACTCCTTAAAATTACTTATTATGCTGGCGCGCAATCGCTCATTATAGCGAACTTCGGGTCGGGCTCGCCATGTGCATTGTGGTAAAAAAAGCCTGGGAGGAAATCCTGCTCGAAACTAGTGCAGGCTCTGGTTCATCTCATTTTCGAGTATGCGCGTCGCTTCTTGTACAAAGAATCGCCGTTTTAGCACAATCTGCCAACGACTGCCGCCAACCTGAAGCCACAAAATTCCAGAGCGTATCCCGGACAATAATATCGCCCGAATTTTGTCGGCATTACCTGGACTAGTCAGGTAACTATCTTCACCGGTGACAATCACTTTAGGTGACAGGGTACTAATCGTGTCGGAATAAATACTGGCAAGATTGGCGAGTGTGTTGTCATGCGTGACACCGAACATGTCGACTTGCTCCTGAACACGTTCTAATCGCTGTGAAATTGTCGCCAGCATCGCATCATTTTTTAAAAGTTTACGCGAGAGGTGCAGCAGGCTAATTACATACCGTGCTGTGTTGGCATCGCGTTGATATGCACCTTCGCCTAGATGCGAGGACAAGGTATGAAATCCTGTGCGGAGGTTATCGACGCCATTATATACTGCCGCGGTCGAACTGGGATTCATGTTGAGCGTACTGCGTACTGCAGTTTCAAGATCATGTGAATCGACAATGCCTTTGCTGGCAATCTGCGTCACCAGGCTTGCGCTTTGAAAAATGCCTGCCAGGGCAATAGTTTTATCAGTAAGATTTTTCATGGTTTTATATAAGTTTATCCGTTGCCGCTATGATGCCACCACCAAGACAAACATCGTCCTGATAAAACACTACAGATTGACCGAGTGTAATAGCCCATTGAGGTTCATCGAATTCAACAAGCAGGCTATTATCGTCATCTGCGCTGAGATGGCAAACGGAATCGACCTGTCGGTAACGCGTTTTAGCAGTACAGGTGAGCGGTAGGGCAGGTGGCTTAGGTGCAACCCACTCCAGGCTGGTCGCTTTTAACCAGCGACCTTGCAGTAACGGGTGATCATGGCCCTGAACCACAATGAGTTTGTTGTTAGTGAGATCTTTGTCTGCCACATACCAGGGATCTTCATTGTAATTAGCCAGGCCACCGATACCCAGACCTTGCCGTTGCCCACGAGTGTAATACATTAAGCCATCATGGCGACCAATCTTGTCGCCTTCAGCTGTCACTATATCCCCAGGCTTGGCGGGTAAATAGCGTTGCAAAAAGGCCTTGAAGTCTCGTTCGCCAATAAAACAGATCCCGGTACTGTCTTTTTTGTTATGCGTTATCAAATGGTTACTCTCAGCTAATTTTCTAACTTCAGTTTTTGAGAGCTCACCGACTGGGAACAGGCTTTTAGCTAGCTGATCCTGTTTTAAAGTATATAAAAAGTAACTTTGATCCTTGTCGACATCTTTACCACGTAATAGATAGTGCTCACCGTCGCGTTCTTCTGTTCGTACATAGTGTCCGGTTGCGATTTTTTCAGCCCCTTGTGATAAGGCGTAATCCAGGAAGGCGCGGAATTTTATTTCTTTGTTGCACAATACGTCCGGGTTAGGAGTCCGCCCAGCCGAGTATTCATCGAGAAAATACTTGAATACTCGATCCCAGTATTGATCGGAAAAGTTGACGCCCTGGATTTCAATGCCAAGTAACTTGCACACATCTTTTGCATCGCTAAAGTCCTGTTCAGCAGGGCAGTGGCCATCTTCGTCATCGCCTTCCCAGTTTTTCATGAAGACAGCGTGTACGTCATAGCCTTGTTGCTGCAATAACATCGCGCTCACCGATGAATCAACACCACCTGAAATGCCTACAATAATGCTCTTATTTTCTTTTTGGTCAGTCATCTAACTTTTAATACTGAGCCTTAATTATTTTGGAAAACAGATAAATCAAAACGCTGGCCGCGCAAATAGTCATCAATACATTTTAAAACCAGCGGACTTCGATGTTGTTGCTGTCTTGCTGTAAGTTGCTCGTAATCGAGCCATACAGCTTGTTCAATTTCTTTATCCAGGCTGCGGCCTGGATCATGCTCAAGCAGCTCACCACAAAAACAAAAACGCAGATAGGTCTCATTGTTTTCTGGATGTAACCATTGATAAACGCCGACCAGGTGTGAGGGTTGATAATGCCATGCTGTTTCTTCCAGCGTTTCTCTGATCGAGGCATCAAGCAGACTTTCACCTTGCTCCCAATGACCGGCAGGTTGGTTCAAGACGAGTTGCCTGTTGATGCGTTCTTCGACCAGGAGAAAATGTTGCTCACGCTCGAGTACCGCGGCAACCGTTATATGCGGGGACCAGTTCATTGTTTGATTTTCTTTTGCTCGACCTGTGCTTTGACGTCGCCAGGAATTTTTCTTTCTTCCCAGCTACCCGGTTGTAGGTTATTTAAATACCAGGGGCCAATTCTATAGCGAATTAAGCGTAGGGTTGGATGGCCAACCTTTGCCGTCATTCTACGTACCTGCCGGTTCTTGCCCTCGCTAATGGTGATATCCAACCATGAAGTTGGCACTGATTTTCGCTCCCGTATTGGTGGATTGCGTTGCCAGATGCGTGGTTCTGAAATGCGTTTTACTCTAGCAGGCTGAGTTAAGCCGTCTTTCAATTGCACACCTTCTCTTAAACGTTGCAGAGCTTGTTCATCAGGCTCGCCCTCAACCTGTACCCAATAACCTTTGGGCATCTTATGTTCAGGCTGACTGATACGGTGCTGTAAGCCACCATGGTCCGTTAACAACAGCAGGCCTTCGCTGTCTTTATCCAGGCGGCCTGCAGGATAGACATCGGGGATGGTTATGTAGTCCGCTAGCACGGCATCCTGATCATGGCTGCGAAACTGGCAAACCACATCAAATGGCTTATTAAATGATAATAATAACAAGTAGTTACCTTTTATACTTAAAGTTAAATATTTTTTGGCTTAGAGGTAAATTATAAGCCGTGAGCAGTACAGCGTTTATTATGACATTCCGACCACGCACATTAAACGTTGTTTCATCGCTGGGTCGAATACGGGCTAAATATGAGTTCGGTGAATTAATCTGAGTCAGCCAAAATATAGGCACGAGAAATTGACGGTTCGAGGCCCGTGTCAAAATAGTAACCTGGAAAAGAGGAGGGATTCGCTTGTTGATGTATTTAACCAACCCACTGTCTGTCATCCCCAACGAAAGGGAGACCGACAGCGGTTTCGTTGGTTCTAGCTAGTCTAAGCTAGTGCGTTACTACTAACCCTTCTAAGTGTGAGGGTGTAATGCTGGTCGCATGCAGTCCCTTTGGTCCCTGGGTGCATTCGAACTCTACTTTCTGACCTTTTTTTAAAGTCTTATAACCGTCCATTGTAATGGATGAAAAATGAGCAAAAATATCGTCACCACCTTGTTCTGGAGAGATAAACCCATAACCCTTGGAATTACTAAACCATTTTACGATGCCAATAGCCATGCCTTCCTAGCCTCCTTACATACCTGCAATTTCTACAAAGTATTTCGTGCTCCATTACGTCAGTATATTGACTACAAAACAAATACTTAGCGGTAGGACCCCAGCACGAAAGCCGAGCCTTTTAACTATAGACAAAAATTCATAATATTCATCTCAGAGCTTGTTAAAATAACTATCTAGACATTGAATTTTAGGACTTAAAGCACCAAATAACTGACTATGAGTGATGGAATAATACCCAGCGGACACGATGATGGATTGGCACTAGAAGAGGCCAAGCCAAAATTAAAACGTCCACCAATGTATAAAGTAATTCTGCTAAATGACGATTACACTCCTATGGAGTTTGTTGTGCACGTGCTGGAAAGATTTTTTGGCATGAATCGTGAAAAGGCTACACATATCATGATCAATGTGCACACAAAGGGACATGGTGTATGCGGCGTGTTCACGCGCGAGATTGCTGAGACAAAAGTCATGTACGTTAATGACTATTCGCGTGAAAACGAACACCCACTGTTATGCACGATGGAAGCAGATGACTAGAGTAGTAAGTACTGAGGGTCAGTTATGTTAAGTAAGGAACTAGAGAGCTCGCTGAATAATGCATTCAAGCAAGCACGTGAGAGAAATCACGAATTCATGACAGTAGAGCATTTGTTACTTGCTCTCTGTGACAATGCATCGTCATCTGATGTGCTACGAGCTTGCGGCGCAGATATCGATGCGCTTCGAACCGAGATCAGCAACTTCCTCGATGAAACAACACCCTTGTTGCCACCCAACGATGATCGCGACACACAACCCACTTTAGGTTTTCAACGCGTATTACAGCGTGCTGTATTTCATGTGCAGTCTTCAGGTAAAAATGAAGTGACTGGCGCGAATGTATTGGTTGCGATTTTTAGTGAGCAAGAGTCACAAGCCGTTTACTTCCTTAAGAAGCAGGAAATTACACGACTCGAAGTTGTTAATTACATCTCTCATGGCATCTCCAAAATTGGTGACGATGAACAACCAATGGGTAATGAGTCTGTTACTGATGATGATGCCGTTGAAAAACCACAAGATCCACTTAGTCAGTTTGCAACTAACCTGAACAAGCTTGCCGAACAGGGGAAAATCGATCCGTTAATTGGTCGCAAGCATGAACTTGAAAGAACGATTCAGGTTCTTTGCCGTCGCCGTAAAAACAATCCGCTATTTGTTGGTGAGGCGGGTGTTGGCAAGACTGCATTGGCTGAAGGTCTTGCGAAAAAAATTGTCGATGACGAGGTGCCTGAAGTACTGGATGGTTGCACCATCTACTCACTCGACCTGGGTGCGTTACTTGCGGGAACAAAATATCGCGGCGACTTTGAGAAACGTTTGAAGGCTGTGATTAATCAATTGAGAGATGAAGAGGGAGCCATCCTCTTTATTGATGAGATCCATACCATCATCGGCGCCGGTGCAGCATCGGGCGGTGCGATGGATGCCTCCAATCTGATTAAACCAGTTCTGGCCTCAGGAGATCTCAAATGTCTCGGTTCAACCACCTATCAGGAATACCGTGGCATCTTTGAAAAAGATCGTGCCTTAACACGTCGTTTCCAGAAGATTGATGTTCCTGAACCTACTGTTGAGGAAACTGTTCAGATTCTTGAAGGCCTTAAATCGCGCTTTGAAGAACACCACAGTGTGCGTTACACCAAACAGGCATTACGTTTAGCAGCAGAATTAGCCGATCGTTATATCAACGACCGCCATCTACCTGACAAGGCAATTGATGTAATTGATGAAGCCGGTGCAAACCAGCGTATGCTGGCGCCATCAAAACGCAAGAAAACTATCGGTGTCAAAGAGATTGAATCGATTGTTGCCAAGATTGCACGTATCCCAGAGAAAACGGTTTCCTCTAGTGATAAAACAGCGCTTAAAAATCTTGAGCGCGATCTCAAACTGGTTATCTACGGACAGGATGATGCAGTTGACACATTATCAACGGCTATTAAGTTATCGCGTGCAGGTCTTGGCAATGAACAAAAGCCAATTGGCTCCTTCTTGTTTGCAGGGCCAACCGGTGTGGGTAAAACAGAAGTCACCCGCCAACTTGCCAGAATCATGGGTATCGAGTTAATTCGCTTTGATATGTCTGAGTATATGGAGCGCCATACCGTTTCGCGTCTGATAGGTGCCCCTCCAGGCTATGTTGGTTACGATCAGGGCGGCCTGTTAACAGAGGCAATTAACAAGCAACCGCATGCCGTGCTGTTGTTAGACGAAATTGAAAAGGCCCATCCCGATGTCTTTAACCTGTTACTACAGGTGATGGATCACGGAACGCTGACCGATAACAATGGCCGTAAAGCAGATTTCCGTAATGTGATTATAGTGATGACCACCAATGCAGGCGCGGATGTACTGAATCGTTCATCGATTGGTTTCACGCAACAAGATCACACTACTGATGGCATGGAAAGCATCAAGAAATTCTTTTCACCGGAATTTCGCAATCGACTGGATGCCGTTATTCAGTTCAAGCAACTCTCGACAGAGATCATCACGCATGTCGTCGACAAATTCCTGTTTGAATTCGAAGCTCAACTGGAAGAGAAGGGAGTACAGCTATCCGTCGATGATGAGGCTCGTACCTGGTTGGCCATGCATGGCTATGATCCGCAAATGGGTGCTCGCCCCATGGCGCGTGTCATACAGGAGAATATCAAGAAGCCACTTGCTGAGGAATTACTGTTTGGAAAGTTAGCTAATGGTGGTCGGGTAAATATCACGGTACGTGATGATAAGATTGCACTTGAGCTAGAGAGCAAGGAAGAGCTTGCTCACAGCAAATAAGCCTTTAGCGGCCTCGGAAGACAATACGCCCTTTGCTTAGATCGTAAGGGGTGAGTTGTACGGTAACTTTGTCGCCGGTGAGAATTCGGATGTAATGCTTGCGCATTTTACCTGAGATATGAGCCGTCACGACATGCCCATTTTCTAATTCAACTCGAAACATGGTATTAGGCAGTGTATCAATCACTGTCCCTTCCATCTCTATGTGTTCTTCTTTTGCCATTCTTCCTCGCTGTATGTAAAACCCTAAAAGGCGCGCGTGCTCTTAAACACGCAGCGCGAATAATGCCTGAATTTTCTCGCTTAATCAAAAGCTAAGAAGGGATAATTAGGAAAAAATTGATGGATTTCAGTAGGATTCGACAGCCAGCACAGATCTGGCTGTGAAGAGGGTCACACTGCCTGGGACTTTTCCCACTCAACAACGCTATAAGCGACATGTGGGTGACTCATTTCACCCGCCAAAACGACCTCCATACCCAAAAAAGTCACGAGTTCATCCAGATTCTTGATGTTGGCCAGATCGGCCCGTAGTTGTGAATAGTGCTTGGGATTCAGATAGAGAATATTAGGACGGAAACCGTGCTCGGTTTCAAATTTGTTTGCGAGTCTGCAAAGGAAACTGATCATCTCACCCTCCTAAATAACCTTCTGGTTATGCAAGTTGACTTAATTATGTGACAGCAAATCGAAGTATTTGTTGCTCAAAAAAGTCAGTTTCGTTACATAAATATATCGGTTTCGCAGTTACGATCTTGAATCTTTCGTAAGGTATTGTTTTATATTGAAGAAGGTAATGTATTGCGTTAGATCAACAAAATTCAGGATTATTTTGCTTTTTTAATGCGATCCCAGCTATGGCCATTAAAAATTTCCAGCCCGGAAAAGCGATTCTTATAGGACATTTTTTCGCAGTTTTTTATCCAGTAACCAAGATAAACATATTGTCTGCGTGTTTTTTTGGCTTCAGCGATTTGTTGTAAAATTGAATAAGTTCCAGGGCTGAGTGATGAGTAATCAGGGTCGAAAAATGTATAGACTGCAGAAAACCCATCGATTAACCAGTCAGTCACGGCAACACCAATAAGTTTATTTTCAACTCTAAACTCTGCCAGCTTAGTATTGCACCAACTCGCTTTCATCATCCGCATGTAATGTTCCGGATCGTCACTCTCCATGCTGCTACCTTCGTGTCGAAACGACATATACCGACTGTATAGTAGAAAGTGTTCCTCGTTATATTCTGCATCGACCCAATGCAATTTGGTATTTACATTTTTTTTGATTAGACGTTTTTGCGATTTGGATAACTCGAAATCTTCAACATTAATCCTGACTGCCTTGCATTCATTACATAGAGGGCAGTGCGGACGATAAACATGTTCACCGCTGCGGCGAAAACCAAGTTCAGAAAATAAACTATAGGTGCCAGTGTCGACTTTTGCCTGAGGGTCGACAAAAAGGGTTGCCGCTTGATGATCAGCCAAATAGCTACATTCGTGTTCTGGCGTAATCAATAATCGAAAATCATGCAGGGCATGAAACTTGTTCGTCTCGTCATTCATTGAGAAACAGATCTCCCTGATTGACCTCGCAAGACCAAATTCCGCGATGAGCGGTTATGTTGTTTTGCTTGCAGTGCTCCGATAGTAAATCCATAAAGGCCTGCCGTTCAATTTGCCGTGCGCCAAGCGTGCCTAGGTGTTCTGAATAAACCTGGCAATCTATAAAGCCAAAGTCCCATTTACGTAAGTGCATCACAAGGTAAACCAAAGCAATTTTTGATGCATCACTTTGTCGGCTAAACATGGACTCGCCAAAAAATGCTTTACCCAGGCTGACACCGTAGAGCCCACCAATTAACTCGTTGCTATGCCAGACTTCGACACTATGTGCAAAACCTGCATGATGCAGAGCAATATAAGCACGCTCCATGTCGTCAACAATCCAGGTGCCAAATCCATCGCGGCGGCTGACAGCACATGCTTTGATTACTTGTTCGAATGCAGTATCAAATGTTACGCGGTAATCGGATTTCTTTAATGACTTTTTTAGACTTTTCGAAATTTTAAGTTCGTCCAGGTACAAAATGGCACGAGGATTAGGCGACCACCATAAAATAGGCTGACCTTCACTATACCAGGGGAATATGCCCTTACTATATGCGGCGAGCAATCGCTCAGTAGATAAGTCACCACCGACAGCCAACAATCCATCAGGATCGGTGAGTGCTAACGCCACATCAGGAAAGCTGTTAACGTCATCTGGATCGAGCCAGAATGGTGCGGTAGAGATCCCTTTCGTCATTTTTGCTGCATTTCTTTGTAAGGAGAATGATCCATCAAACTATTTATATAGTGTTCCATGCCTATGCGTTCTCTATCTACAAACTGCTTTATTACGCCAGCAAATTCCGGATGAGCAATCCAATGCGCCGACCAGGTTGCGGTGGGCAGAAAACCACGACTGATCTTATGCTCACCCTGGGCGCCAGGCTCAAAAGTAGAAAGTTTGTTAGCGATGCAATAGTCTAGCCCCTGATAATAACAGGCCTCAAAATGCAAACTATGAAACTCAGCATTGCATCCCCAGTGCCTTCCATAGAGTGTAGACTGATCTCGCATATTGAACGCACTCGCAACATATTTCCCATCATGTTTTGCAAAAACTATCACAATATTCATGGGCATGGTCTCGCCGATCTCTTTAAAGAAATCCAGCTGTAAAGTTGGCATGCCACTTTTCTTATCAAATGTGCTGGTATAAAAACCATGAAAAATTTGCCACAATTCATCAGTCATATCGTTTCCATGCCTGATCTCGAGCTGCACGTCCTGTTCAACAACATAGCGGCGTTCACGTTTTATTTTTTTTCGTTTCGAAGAAGTTAAATATGATAAAAAGTGATCGAAGTTCGTATAGTTGTTATTTTGCCAGTGAAATTGACATCCAAGCCGCATTGCATAGTCATTTTTTTCCAAAAACGCTGTGTCGCGTTGATCGGTAAACAGCCAGTGCATACTGGATCCGTTAAGTTGCTCTGCATGTTTGATGACTGCATTGGTTAAGTGCTTTGCGCATTTTGCGTAGTCCTGATCTCCGTCGATGAGCAGTCGTGGCCCGGTAACGGGTGTATACGGTATTGCCGTAACTAATTTTGGGTAATAGGGGATGCCCGAACGAAGGTAAGCATCTGCCCAGGCCCAGTCAAAGACCAGTTCGCCATAGGAATTATCTTTTATGTATAAAGGTGTGGCGGCAACAAGAACATTATCGTCATACAAAGCAATGTGTTGAGGATACCAACCAAAGTCATGTAGACACTGATTTTTTTCAAGCGAGCTTAAGAATTCAAATTGAATGAAGGGATTATTCGGTCCAGCTAGTCGATTCCAGTTTTCTGAACCGATCTCTCCGATGCTTTCTAGTATTTTAGTCTGCACAATTTATTAAGTCAGGATTGAAGAAGGACTCCAATCCTGACAGATGCTGTTAACTTAATTACTTGGCTTCGAGGTTATCCAAAAATTTTTCTGCATCCAAAGCCGCCATACAACCCGAACCAGCAGACGTGATCGCCTGACGATAGATATGATCGGCAACATCTCCTGCGGCAAACACACCAGGTACACTGGTTTGCGTTGCATTACCTGCATTGCCACTTTGCACTTTCAGATAACCGTGCTCCATATCAAGCTGACCATCAAAGATAGCCGTATTTGGTTTATGTCCAATCGCAACAAACACGCCCATAAGATTGATTTCTTTTGTCGAGCCATCTTGTGTGTTTTTAATCCGCACACCGGTGACACCACTATTATCACCCAGCACTTCATCCATTTCATGATTCCACTCGATCGTAATGTTACCTGTCTTGGCTTTTTCTATGAGTTGATCAGCTAAAATCTTTTCCGAGCGGAATTTATCGCGACGATGAATCACCGTGACATGTTTGGCGATGTTTGAAAGATATAAGGCTTCTTCAACCGCGGTGTTACCACCACCGATAACGGCGACGTCCTGGTTTTTATAGAAAAAACCATCACAGGTTGCACAGGCAGAAACACCTTTGCCCCTAAAAGCTTCCTCTGAGGGGAGACCGAGATACATCGCAGAGGCACCGGTTGCAATGATGAGTGCGTCGCAGGTGTAAGTACCGCTATCACCCGTCAGGGTAAAAGGTTTGTTATTTACGTCTACAGTATGGATATGATCAAATATAATCTCGGTATTAAAACGCTCAGCATGTTTTTGCATACGTTCCATGAGACCCGGGCCTTCAACGCCTTCATTATCTCCAGGCCAGTTGTCGACCTCAGTTGTGGTCATTAATTGACCGCCTTGCTCAAGTCCGGTTATCAGCACAGGATCTAAATTGGCACGTGCTGCATAGACAGCGGCGGTATATCCTGCTGGACCAGAACCCAGGATTAACAAACGACAATGCTTTACTTCACTCATTCAGGGATCTCCGAATTATATTTAATTGATCTAATCATTTGAGGACAATGCACAGGTAGGATAGGTTCACTGCACAGCATCGGAAAATTTGTGTGTCTATGTTACGGAAAGGGTTGGTTCCGGTAAAGTTAGGAACCACTGATTAATTCCTGAAGCGGTGCTGACTTCGTTAAAAAGGAACTCGAAATGCAAAAAGAGCTCGTCGCTACGGCCTTCCATGGCCTTTCGCGACATAGGCACATCCCTGTGCCAAACTCCGCTTTCTTGTTCCTTTTTGCCTTGTCATCAACCGCTTGATGACCTAATCAGAGGCTCCTAAAGATACTCTAATCTTGTAATTAGGAAAAAAGAGGTAAAAACTGATCATGCGTATTGGTATTCCCAAAGAAATTAAAACCTATGAAGCACGAGTGGCCTTGTTGCCTGCGGCCTGTGCTGAGTTAATCCAGAACAACCATGAGGTTATTGTCGAAACCAAGGCAGGGGTACACGCCGGTTATGCGGATGCTTTATACCAACAGGTCGGTTGCCAGCTCGCGGATTCAGCCGAGCAGGTTTACTCGTCAGCCGAGCTCATTGTTAAGGTCAAGGAGCCACAACCGGAAGAGGTTCAGCTGTTGAGTTCGGGGCAATTGCTCTTTTCATACCTGCACCTCGCTGCTGAACCGGCTTTACTCAACAGCTTGCAGCAATCTGGGGTAACGGCCATTGGTTTTGAGACTGTTCAAGTTGGCAAGCAACTGCCCTTGCTGGCGCCGATGAGTGACATAGCCGGACGTCTGTCCGTACAGATTGGCGCAACGCTTCTTCAGCATCAAAATGGCGGAAGAGGGGTTCTGCTCGGCGGTCTCGCGGGTACTGAGCGTGGTCAGGTTGTGATTCTTGGGGCCGGGGTTGCTGGAGGACATGCTGCTTTGATTGCACAGGCATTAGGGGCAAATGTCACCATTTTCGACCCAAATCGCGACAAATTGACGCAAATGAGGGCATTAGGCCCCAATGTCACGGGTTTACATCCCAATGCGCACGATATAGAGACGCACGTAAAGGCTGCTGATTTGCTGGTTGGTGCTGTTTTGATACCCGGTGCGAAGGCGCCCAAGCTAGTCAGCAAAGACCTGGTGGCGAAAATGAACCCCGGTAGCGTCATCATTGATATCTCCGTCGATCAAGGCGGATGTATTGAAACAACGCGACCTACGAGCTATGCAGACCCCACCTATCTGGTGAATGATGTGGTGCATTTTGGGGTAACCAACATGCCTGGGGCTGTCCCTCGGAGTGCCTCACAGGCATTGTCGGCGGCCTTGCTACCTTATATCCTGCGCCTGGCAACACCCGATTGGGAGCATGATGATGTACTGCATTCCGGAGTCAATGTGAGGGCAGGCAAAGTCGTGCATCCAGCCCTTATTTCATGACAGTTGTTATTGATAAATAATATATAAAATAGTAAGTTAGCGATATTAGTTAATAGAGTAGTTTAAGAGTGAAGCAGTAAAATGGCCCAAGCAAAACAAAAGTCAGATCGTCCACCACTGGCCGAGCATCTACAACGGGGCCTCCGTGAAGGTGCGCTTTTTGTGTTTGCATTTGTGGCGATTTATTTCCTGATCGCTATCTCAAGTTATGCCCCCCAGGACCCGGGTTGGTCGACGAGCGCCGAGGGCGGTGAAGTCCAGAATCTAGGTGGTCTCGCTGGGGCCTGGTTTGCTGATATTGTTCTGGCCCTGTTTGGTTACCTGGCTTACCTAATCCCGATCATGGTGGCCTATGCAGGTTGGCTAATATTCCGTCAAATGCCTATTAATTCCCACGAATGGCGTTCGCTGGCTTTGAGAGGCCTGGGGTTTGTATTTACCCTGGCATCAGCCTGTGGCATTGCTAGCCTTTACGATAATCAGGTCGTAAGTTCTTTGCCACAGCACGTAACGGCTGGAGGGATTTTCGGTGACCTGGTTAAGAACGGAATGATCTATGCGTTTAACCAACTGGGTGCAACGCTGTTACTACTCGCAGTTTTCTTCAGTGGCTTTACCTTGTTTACCAACTTGTCCTGGTTAAAACTGATGGATATTACCGGTGCGATCACGCTGAATAGCATTGCCTGGGTCCAGGACAAAATCATGACCTTTATCGATCGTAAACAAGATAAAGACTATCAACAAAAGCGTTTTGAAAAAACCAGGATCAAGATCGAGAAACAGGAAAAGAAAAAGGCAGAGCGCACTCCGCCCCGGATTGAACCAGTGATCCGAGAGCCCAAGGTCAGTGTGCGTGAACAAAAAGAGCGTCAAGTCCCCTTGTTTAGAACTGACGGTGAAACCGAGTTGCCACCGCTTGCCTTGTTAGATGAACAGGAGGAGATAGCCAATCCAATATCAAAAGAATCATTGGAAGCGATCTCACGGCAAGTTGAAATCAAACTGGCTGATTTTGGTATTGAAGTACAAGTTGTCGCAGTTCATCCTGGTCCGGTGATCACACGTTATGAATTGCAACCTGCACCCGGTGTAAAGGTTAGCCAGATCAGCAATCTGTCAAAAGATCTTGCGCGTGCCTTGTCAGCGATCAGCGTTCGAATTGTTGAAGTTATTCCCGGTAAGTCGACAGTGGGACTCGAAATTCCTAATGAAGAAAGGGAAGTAGTACAGTTACACGATAATCTTAAGTCCGACGCCTTTGAGCATGCCAAGTCACCGCTATCGTTAGCCTTGGGTAAGGATATTAGTGGTCACCCTGTGGTTGCCGATCTCGCCAGGATGCCACACTTATTGGTTGCGGGAACAACCGGTGCTGGTAAGTCGGTTGCACTAAACGCGATGATCTTAAGTATTTTATATAATGCTAAGCCGCAAGATATTCGTTTGATAATGATTGATCCAAAAATGCTGGAACTTTCAATCTACGAAGGTATTCCGCATTTATTAGCACCCGTCGTAACGGATATGAAAGATGCAGCGAATGCACTGCGTTGGTGTGTTGCGGAAATGGATCGTCGTTATCAACTGATGGCGGCATTAAAGGTAAGAAATATCGCAGGTTATAATCGTAAAGTGCTGGAAGCAAAAGATAAGGGCGAGCCCATACTCGATCCCCTGCATCCAAAAAATTCCGAAGAACCCGCAACAGAATTAGAGAAGTTACCCTACATTGTCGTTATCGTCGATGAATTAGCCGACATGATGATGTTGGTGGGCAAAAAAGTTGAGCAGCTCATTGCGCGATTGGCACAAAAGGCACGGGCAGCGGGTGTTCATTTAATAATTGCAACTCAGCGTCCTTCAGTGGATGTATTGACCGGTCTAATTAAAGCTAACATACCTTGTCGTATTGCCTTCCAGGTATCGTCAAAGGTGGATTCACGCACCATTCTTGATCAACAGGGTGCAGAATCATTACTCGGACATGGTGACATGTTGTATTTACCGGCAGGTACAGGCGTGCCAATTCGCGTGCATGGTGCCTTTGTTTCTGACAACGAAGTTCATCGGGTCGTGGATTACCTCAAAGAAAGCGGTGAACCACAATACGAAGATGATGTCTTAAATGGACCAAGTGATGCTTCTCAGGTATTAAGCCTTACAGGTATTGATTCAGCAGAAAAAAATGATGAGTCAGACCCACTATACGATGAAGCGGTTAAAATTGTCACGGAGACGCGTAGAGCCTCTATTTCAGGCGTGCAACGTAGATTGAAAATTGGCTATAACCGTGCCGCACGAATGGTTGAGGCAATGGAAGCGGCAGGTGTCGTGGGCCCGCAAGAATCTAACGGCAACCGTGAAGTGATTGCACCGCCGCCACCAAAGGATTAAAACGAAATATGTATATCACCTTTAAACCACGAGCTTTTATTAGTCTTCTTGTCTCTACGTGGCTTCTATTCACAAGCTTCAATGTGACAGCAAGTTCGTTAGATGATTATCTCGGCCATGTTAAATCACTGACGGCCGTGTTTGCGCAATATGTCTTTAACGAATCCACACAAGAACCAGAAGAGAGTGCGGGTGAGATTTTTGTATTGAGTCCGGATAAATTCCGTCTTGATTACACTAAGCCATACAAACAGGTGTATGTCGCTGATGGTGAACGTCTCTGGAGTTATGACGAAGACTTAGAACAGGTTACAGTTAAAAAGCAGCAGGGCTTATTGGCAAACTCACCTGCGATCATTCTGGGCAACCCATCTGAATTAAGTCAGGCCTATGTTGTACAGGCGCAAGGCAAAAAACATAATATCGATTGGTTTCATTTAACGCCAAAGAACCCTGATAGTCAGTTTGATCATGTCCGTCTTGGATTTACTGGTAAAAATCTGTATGTAATGGAACTATACGATTCGTTTGGACAGCGCACCCAACTAAAATTCAGTCAATTACAATATAACCCAAGCATCAGCAGCGATAAATTCACTTTTACGCCACCCGATGGAGTCGATGTAATCGGTGATGTGATGTCCGATGACTCAGGTACACCATGAGTCGATCCTCTTCTCGAGAAGCCGATTTATTTGCCTCTCAAGAGCGCAATCTCTATAAGCCACTCGCCGACAGACTACGTCCGACAAAATTATCCGAGTTCTTTGGGCAACAACACCTGGTTGGTCATGGTAAACCCCTACAGCAGGCAATTGAACAAAGTAAATTACACTCCATGATCTTTTGGGGACCCCCGGGTACCGGAAAAACTACTCTGGCCAGAATAATTGCTGAACAATGTCAGGCAAAGTTTCTCACCATCTCGGCAGTGCTGTCTGGCGTTAAGGATATTCGTGCGGCAATAGATGAAGCAAAAGAAACACTGCACATGCACCAGCAACACAGTATTTTATTTGTCGATGAGGTGCATCGCTTCAACAAAGCGCAACAAGATGCATTTTTACCATTTGTTGAAGATGGCACAGTGACATTTATTGGTGCCACCACAGAAAACCCATCTTTCGAATTAAACAATGCGCTGCTATCGCGCGCACGTGTTTATGTGCTTAAGGCATTGCAGGCTGAAGACATCAAACAAGTACTGCAGCGTGCACTCACCGATAAAGAAAAGGGCCTGGCTGATCAGCATATAACTATTGACGATGAGAGCCTGGAACGACTCGCCAGCATCGTTGATGGTGATGCGCGTCGTGCCTTAAACCTGCTTGAGATTGCCGCTGATCTCACGGAGGAAGTCGACGGTAAAAAAATAATTAGTGAAGACATACTCAAAGACGTACTCCAGCAAAGTTACCGCCGCTTTGATAAACAGGGTGAAGCTTTCTATGACCTCATTTCTGCATTGCATAAATCTGTACGAGGCTCCAACCCCGATGCCTCACTGTACTGGTTTGTGCGAATGCTGGATGGAGGCTGTGATCCCTTATATATAGCAAGACGTGTGGTCCGGATGGCAAGTGAGGATATTGGCAATGCCGATCCCCGTGGTCTGCAGCTGGCACTGAATGCCTGGGATGTGCAGGAGCGCCTTGGACATCCAGAAGGGGAGTTAGCGATTGCACAGGCAATTATTTATCTCGCCTGTACACCCAAAAGTAACGCCGTCTATAAGGCATTCAATCAGGCTAAAAAAGACGTCCAACAGTCGGGTAGTGCCGAGGTACCACTTCATTTACGTAATGCACCGACCAAATTAATGGATGAACTGGGTTACGGTAAAACCTATCGCTACGCACATGATGAACCCCATGCTTACGCTGCAGGTGAACAGTATTTCCCAGAAGGGATGAATCCTCACTACTACGAACCATTGCCATATGGCTTAGAACAAAAAATCAGCGAAAGACTGGCATTCCTCAGAAATCTGGATGATAGAGCCAAACAATAACTACTCAGAAATTCTAGCAGCCATAGATAAGTCCCTTTTATAAATACTCAAAAATCCCGTACAATCACATCTATACATCCTTTATGACTAAGTAATGTGCAGCAACTTATTTTAATAGCAATGGGCGGGGCCATCGGCGCTATCATGCGATTCGGTGTTTCGAATGGAGTGCATGCGCTGTTTGGTCGTGATTTTCCCTATGGCACATTAACCGTCAATGTGCTGGGCTCATTATTAATCGGATTTTTTTATATAACCCTACTAGAGCGAGTGAGCTTTGGACCTGAATGGCGTGCCTTTATTGTGATCGGCATCCTGGGCGCATTCACCACGTTCTCAACATTTTCGCTTGAGACATTCAATCTAATTGAAACTGGAGAAATACTAAAGGCTGTAGCAAACATTCTTTTAAGTGTTACGATCTGTCTGTTCGCCGCCTGGATAGGTATTTTAGTCGCGAGGCAACTATGAATAATAATTCAAATACTAAACCCGCCAGTAATGAAATTACTATGGTCAGAATTTATCTGACTGAGGGTGAGGCGCAACTTAAAACACTAATTAAGCGGTTACGGGATTGGGAAAAATTACGCGGGCTTACCGTTTTCAGAGGCATCACAGGTTTCGGTGAATCCGGCGTCATTCATGGTACGGAAATTGTCGACCTATCCTTACATCTACCAGTAGTTGTTGAATTTTTTGACGACCAGGAAAAGATCGAAGAGATCTGGAAACATTTGAACGAAATTATTAAACCAGGGCACATGGTGCGCTGGAATGCTGAAATCAACTTATAAAAAGAAACAAAGGTTAAGTCATGTTAGACCCAAAACACTTTCGACAGGATATCGAAGAAACCACTAAACAACTCGCTCGTCGTGGCTTTGAGCTCGACAGTAAGACAATATCTGAACTTGAAGAACGTCGAAAGTCGGTGCAAATAAAAACACAAGACTTACAGGCCGAGCGAAACAGTAAATCAAAAAGCATTGGTAAAGCTAAAGCACAAGGGCAGGATATTCAGCCATTATTAGATGAAGTATCTAGTCTCGGAGATGAATTAAAAGCCGCTGAAGTAGAGCTCCAGGAAATTCAGTCAGAACTGGACTTTATCATCATGAGTGTCCCCAACATTCCTGATGCAAGCGTACCTGACGGTAAAGATGAAAATGATAACGTTGAAATTAGAAGCTGGGGCAAACAGCCTGAGTTTGATTTTGAAGTTAAAGATCATGTTGATTTAGGCGAGCAACTCGGCCAACTTGATTTTGAAACCGCAGTTAAAATAACCGGATCACGTTTTGCAGTTATGAACAGTCAGGTTGCTCGCCTGCATCGTGCCTTGATTCAGTTCATGCTCGATCTACATTCACAGGAACACGGTTACACCGAAACTTACGTGCCCTATGTAGTGAATGCAGATTCACTACGTGGTACAGGCCAGCTGCCGAAGTTTGAAGAAGACCTTTTTAAACTACGTTCAGAACATGAGTTTTATCTAATACCAACAGCAGAAGTACCTGTGACCAACATTGTTCGCGATACCATTATTGAAGAAGATTACATGCCACGAAAATACGTCTGCCACACCCCATGTTTTCGTAGTGAGGCCGGTTCGTACGGTAAAGATACGCGCGGTATGATTCGCCAACACCAGTTTGAAAAAGTAGAACTGGTACAAGTGGTTAAACCAGGCGACTCTGTATCAGCCCATGAAGAATTAACAGCACATGCAGAAGAAGTATTGAAGCGCCTTGGGCTGGCTTATCGTGTTTTGAATCTTTGTACTGGTGATATCGGCTTTTCAGCCAATAAAACTTACGACCTTGAAGTATGGATCCCATCTCAGAACACCTATCGTGAAATTTCTTCATGCAGTAACTTTGGAGACTTTCAAGCACGCCGCTTAAAAGCGCGTTGGCGTAACCCGGAGACGGGCAAGCCAGAGCTGGTGCATACAATAAATGGGTCAGGGCTTGCGGTTGGCAGAACGTTAGTGGCTATTTTAGAGAATTATCAGAACAAAGATGGAAGTATACATATCCCAGAATGTTTGCTGCCATATATGAATGGCATTACTGAAATCAGCGCTTAACGAACCATCGCTATCAAAAATATCACGAACAGAATTACAAAAGTAATAGGGATGATATAACCCATCCAGTCTTTCATTGTGCCTTTCGGTGAATGTTTTATCGCGTGTTTCATACGCGGAAAAAGATATACCATCATTGCAACTAGAAATACTGCTGATCCAATTTTAACCCAATCCATATCGATATCCTTCTTCATTAAAAAAGCCCCGAAAGATCGGGGCTTTTTAGTTAGTTAAGCTAGTTGTTAATCGTCGCCGCTTAACGCACCTAACAGATGTAATAAAGCCGTAAACAGGTTCAGGATCGATAAAAAAATACCTGCTGTTGCCATAATGTAATTGCGTTCGCCACCATGAATGATCGCAGAGGTCTGATATAGGATGAAACCACTCATGATTAAGACAACACCTGCGTTAACCGCAAGGAAGAGGGCTGGCATTTCCAAGAAAATATTCAGTAAGGCTGCGCCTAAAATGACCAAGAAACCGACCATCAAGAATGCGCCCATGAAACTGAAGTCTTTACGCGTGCTTAACGCATAACCGGACAGCCCTAAAAATATTACGCCCGTGCCTCCCATAGCCGTCATTACGATAGAAGGATTAACTGCCAAGTAGTAGCTAAGAAGAGGGCCTAGGCCAAATCCAAGTAGTCCGGTAAAGGCAAACACAACGCCAATACCTGCTCCCGAATTAGCAGTACGAGGTAGCACAAACCAAAGCAGTGCGATTGCTATGATATTCGCAATGAGTGCAGCTCCAAATCCTACCTGAGTAACAACACCGACATATGCCATAATGGCACTAAATACCAGCGTCATCGACAACAGGGCATAGGTATTACGCAGCACCTTATTGGTTTCTAGCTCACCAGCGCGAGCAATAGTGGGTTGGTCGTTATACATGGTAAACCTCTCTAAAATTCCATAAATTATGTTGCTTAATAGACAACAGCATACCTGACTGGTTCC
>Ga0316205_10001316_pt1 | contig 32998 bp, 31 predicted proteins | sample 3monthpyrite_MG_FD_204941 | JGI IMG/M metagenome (GOLD analysis project Ga0316205, IMG submission 204941) | Microbial mat bacterial communities from mineral coupon in-situ incubated in ocean water Damariscotta River, Maine, United States -... | ecosystem: Environmental > Aquatic > Marine >...
TCGGATATATCGCTCACATCGGTATTGCGCCGGATGATATCTGATAATCGTGTGCTCTCGATTTCAATTTTTTGTTCGATGGTTAAATCATTATCATTTTCGTACCAGAAACGATCTCCGTCTCTCACTCGTTGAAATTGATCTCTCAGAATTGCGAGAATAAGCGGCCCAACATTAGAATCAGGCGCATGATCTTCTGCTAAGGCGCCAACCCACGGGTCGATGCAATCGATGTCCTTATATAGATCACACAACGTATTGGTCACAGTTTTATCACGAGTGATGTCTGAAAAATCCTTATATCTCTCCAGCCCAAAGGCTTTACGGCAAGTATTAAAGTCTGCAATTCCATGATCGCGGCCTCGCTGAATATTTCGTGCTACTAAATCCTGAAGCATTCGTAACGTTGGGTTCGGTGGTCCAAACAAAAAACTGCGTACATCTTCAACAACTTTCGAGTTCACTTCCTGCATACGTTGCAAACTCAGTCCACTTAAAATAGGTTCAATACCATGCAATCGAATAAAGTGAGGTTTAAAAAAAATATCTCGCAACCTAATGACGCGATAGCGTTCACCCAATACCAATTCAGAGGAAAGCATGCTGTGACCTAAACGGAAAGCGACGCTAGAGAATTCATTGGCAATCCCCGCATTGACCTTCTCGTTATAGCCCGTGTAGGCGGCAATACCGTTTTTACCTAATAACGTCGGCAAAAAATCATTGAATGTAATGGATTGGATAATGCCGCCAACGTATTTTCTTGCCTGTTGATAAATGCGTTCATCAGCACCAGCTAAACTGGGATCACACGTTACACGGTCGAGACAATATCGATTATGTTCCCGCACGAATAATGTATGGAGACTGGTCAATACCGCGTGTTCGTTTGTTCGCTTATCACCGGCAACAAAAAAACGCTGTTTGGCAAGATTGTTGTTGTCTTCGTTATCCAATGCATCGACATTGTAAGGCAACAATTCACCGACATCTGAAGTACTTGTCTTTAGCCTCCCAGTACCGTCAAAGGTACGCAGCGCATCGGCCCGTTTTTTATTTGATCCGTAGACCATTGACGCATCAATATAAGACGAACTCGCGTTTGGTTGTTGACGTGGATTATCTTTGCTCGTGCCTGTTCCTGGGGCCGTAAGTGAACGAGAAAAAGGGACAATGAATTCGCTACTTTTAATCGATAAACTCTCAATAATCGGATCGTCGCAGGGAACTGGGATGTTTGCCTCTTCATCTTCGTTTGAGCTAGTTAGGTCGAGTTCGTGATCAATAAATTGTCCCCACGCCCAAACAAAATCACTCAACCCGTTACTATTGTGCATCGGTGAGGTTTGCCTGAATATTGCGTTACTGATAATTCGTGGATTGGGATTGTATTTTCCTCTTTTCGCTAGCTTTTTAATGCCATCCTCATAAGCATTTGGCGCGAGTCGCTGGAGAGGTGTATCGGCTTGGCCCCACTCGGGGTGATTCAGATTATTACCATAGCCATCAAAAGTACGATATTCATTTATGTTCATTTATGTCATTCCCTTTTTTTTATTTCACATAATTGATGAAACGATACCTGCTTCACCATTGTCAACAAACCAGCGTAGCCAGCGGGGTTCTTTGTCTTCTACAGAACTGTTTTAATCTCAAAAGTGAATTAACTGTGATTCTCAGACGTGTATTTATCCATAATTGCATACAATTAACAATAGTCAAAAGTAACTATTGTCTCAGCGCTAGAGCTCGATCAATTCCATATGGAGTGCCTTGGCTACCGCGTGTTGCCGGTTATTGGCGTTAAGTTTTTTGATGATTCGCTGCACGTGATTTTTGACAGTATTTTCGCTGATATTCAAAATGCTACCGATATCCCAGTTTGATTTACCTACGAACAGCCAACGTAACACTTCACGCTCGCGTGCCGAGAGTGTTTGCATGCTTCCATGGTTAACGCAACCGGCGTCGATGGTTGATAACAGATTTTTTTTAACACTATCCAATCGCGTGTAAGCCACATGGAGGTGAGGGGCTAGAATTTCCAATAAACTGATGTGATGTAAACCTATTCGTTCTGGTATTTGAGCGAAACCGAAGTAGGTTGCATAACGCTGACTGAAGTCTATCACGCCATGAGACATGACATTACATAACGAAAAATCCAGGTAAGGAGTAATAGAGTTAAGGGTGGGATGAATAGGATGATGCTTGAAGTCTAATGTCTGCGGCAATTGACTCTCTACCCAGCGGTGAAACAAAGGCGATCTCATTCGGCCTGTGGTATCGATAATCGCTGCGATAAAATCTGCTGAAAACCCCAGGTTTATAATCGATGCCACCTTTGTTAAACGAACGCCCCCAACACCACACGCGATCATTTCTGGACCGAATAGGTTTTTTACCTTTTCAAGAACATCCTTAAATTCATCTTCTGTTTTGAGACGGGTACAGGCTTCAATAATTGTGAAAAGTTCAAGTTTAGACATTGTGCTTAAACTGGAGCAAGCCATTCGATCACCTCTGAATACTACAATATAAAAAATTGTAACCGTTCATGAGATTTGGAGAACGAGCAATTTTTAAATTATTTCAAAATTCGCTGATTAAAGCTCGACAACGTATTGACGGTGTTGTTTTGTGTCTGTTTTTGCTCCGTTTAAAATTATATCAAACTCGGAAAAATCGATAGGTATCGATTTTTTTAAAACCATTGCAGGGGATTTGATAAATAGCTGAAGAGATAAGCGATTAAAATTCCAAGCTCTTCCGCATCGTAATGCATCAATTTACAACAAAGCAGAGGAAAAATGATGTGAAGTATTACCTGTGGAAATTGTGAAAAATTACCGCTTTGCTGTAAATTATCCTGACAACTTCATGGCGGTTTTCGCATTGGTCGTGAACAGAGAAGGAATGATTAGGAGTGGGCGACGTAATAACTTTCTGGTTTGGCGCCCATATTTGGTTTGTATTGGCCTAAATTGAGGGGTCTTGAGGGGTCAAGTATCATATCATATATTTAGTGTGTGAGTTTATACTCTATTAAATACCATGAAAATTAAGTGTTTGGCTAGTTTAGCCAAAGAAAAATAATCGGTATGATTTGATGAATGTTTGTTCGGTAAATCGGTCAGGTATTAGGTGGTAACAGGCGATGGTGTATCATTCGGTATACGAATTATATGGTATTGAGCGGGTATTCGCCGTCAATCCGACAGAATACTTTTGATTTATGACGAAAAAATATTCAATAGTGCCTATACTCCATTTTTTAGTGCTAATATACTGCGTCTCTTTTTATCATACGTAAAAATGCAAAAATTAATTTCTCGAATTTTTCTACTGCTGTGTATCTTGGCTTTGTTCTCTTGTCATATAGACAAAGAGAGGGTGGCTGATACGTCTCTTTATACTTACGAAATACCTTTATCGTTCAATGACAGCATTAATACAGCATCTGCTGATACCCATAGCATTAGCATAGATATGTTGACTGACCTTGTCAACACTGTCCGTCAGGGAAGGATTCAAGGTGTGGATAGTTTACTTATCGCGATGAATAATGACTTGGTATTAGAAGAGTATTTCGCTGGTTGGGTTCGTGAAGATATTCATGATCTTCGCTCTGCAACAAAAAGTATCACTGGGCTATTGGCAGGTATCGCAATTGATCAACAACTGCTGCGATTGGATACGCCGGTTTATCCGCACTTTAGAACGTACTATCCCACAACAGATAACTGGACGCCTGATAAAAATCATATTCAATTAAAAGATTTTCTGAATATGAGTAGTGGTCACGCCTGTAATGATGATGATCCGAAATCGCCGGGTAATGAAGAAAAGATGTATCGTTATCGAGATTGGGTGAAATTTATTTTAGATTTACCCATAGCTCGAAGACCCAGTGTTTGGTTTTCCTACTGTACGGGCGGTGTACAGGTTGTTGCGAGAATGATTGAAAACGTCAGTGGCATGTCATTGAGTGCGTATGCACGTAATAGTCTTTTTGAGTCAATGGGGATCAGTAATTATCAGTGGTCGGTTACTGGTTCAGGTCGTACCGAAGGAAGTGGCCATATCTACATGCGCTCCCGTGATATGTTGAAGCTGGGTTTGCTGGTGTTAAACAGCGGGCAGTGGAATGGGCAACAACTGGTTAGTGCACAGTGGATTGAGCAGTTACATCAACCTTTTTATGATTTTTATGGGAATTTTTGGTGGCACAGAAATTTCGAACCAGCGGATGGCAGTTATCCAAAAACCGATGCTATTTATGCATCAGGTAATGGTGGACAACAAATTTGGATATTCTCGGGTTTACAATTGATCGTCGTTTTGACGGCAAACAATTATAATCAAAGGGTTGTGTCCAACGAAATTATTCAAGATTACATTTTACCGGCGGTCTATGGTCAATGAAAAAAAAACTATTTTGCTTTTATATTTTTACCGGGGTTAGTTTTTGGTGCAACAGTTTGATAGCCGATCAAACTCCAATTGAAGTGCAATGGCAAGCTGATGTTAGCTCAAGCTTTCAATTTCTTGCACATTCTCGGACAAATATTGGAAATATTGGTACTGGCATTCAGGATGCCATCATGCATGCAGAAATTAGAAATTCCACATTAAGTCCACTTAAAGCCACGCTGGGTTTTGGGGTATTGGAATACTTTAACTACGAAGGTACATTAGCACCATTCTCACCCATTGATATTGGATTACATTATGGCTGGATAGAATATCAGTCATCTTCACAATGGCGGTGGCAGATGGGGCAGTTACAAAACCAGTCAGGCTTGGAAAACGGTGTATCCACAAAGAATGCTCATATCCAATTCGGGAGCATAAACAACTCGCGTTCATTTTATTATCCGGGCCTTCGTTCTGCTTTTACCACTGGATCAATGCAAGTATATGCTGAAATAAGCGCTCCAGAAATACCCAATGAAATTGCTGCAACACTTGGTACACAATATGAGTATGACTATGATAATGGGAAACTAGCGTTAAATCTGACCCATTACCCTGATGAACAAAGTACCTATTATAACCTGAGCTGGGTGCAAAATATTTCAATGTTCAGTCTTGGTGGCGTGTTTGACTATATTCAATTGAGTGACTCTCCTGCATGGAGTGACGATGAAGCATTTGCAATTGCGGGTTATCTAAAACTTCAATTGCAACAACGCTACATTGCTTTGCGTGGAGAATACTTCGATGCGGGTAATACTCGAATATACGGTTATGAAAGGGCCGGTGTAATTACCGTCACCTATGGTTACAATATCTCGCCGAAAGCATTTATGCGTTTTGAGGGAATCTATGCCAAGTCGAGTAATAATGCATTCCGAGATGATAAAATATTTGTCGATGATCAATATGGTGTTGCAATGCAATTTGGAATGCGTTTTGGTCAGGGTCGTTAAATCGTTTGCGGGTTTAGAGTAAGTAGAGTGGCTTGTCGAAGATTTTGAAAAAAATGGACTGAAGATGATGGCTGCATGGAAGGGAGGAGGGTGATTCACCGCCATTGTTGGGTTACGCTGCGCTAACCCAACCTACAGCGGATTGATATGGGAGGTAGCCTAACAACAGGCTGTTAGTTTTATCCGATAGGCGATACCTTTGTTTGAATATTTTCCAGCATCAGTGGCAGGACTTTTTGTTTATTTGTATCTTTTTTTGTTATCTGTGTTAAAGGTTGTGTGGCATGAAATAATCCTAATGTAAACGTGCTGCCAAATAATAGGGAAGAGTTTATTAGGCCAATGGGATTAAATATTGCGAATGCGATATTGCCAATGCCGTATCCTGTCCAAAAAAACAGATAGTTTTCTGTGCTATTGTTAAGCTTTTTTGCGAGTTCAAACAGTTTGCTCAAATGAACTAAGTCACCATCCATAAATACGACCTGTGCCATGTCGGTTGCGATGGTAGATGCGCCTGCCAAAGAAATGGATACATTCGCTTGTTGCATCGCTAGCGCGTCATTAATTCCATCACCGACAAAACAAACCTTATGTCCCTGGGCCTGTAATTGCTTGACAATATGTGCTTTCTCCTGTGGCAATACTTCATAAAAATAATCATCCATTTCGAGCCTTTCGGCTAACGCTTGTGTGGGTTGCAAATGATCACCTGAAACGATAATGACTTTTTTAATGCCTTGCTTACGTAATGCGGCAATGGTTTTTGGTATTTCTGCGCGAATATTTGCTGCCAGTTCAATACAACCTTCGGCTTTGCCATTAATGGCGATAAAAATTGCCGCTTGATTGGCATCTGTGGGTATTTTTATGGCTTCATTTTTCATGAAGCGGTTACTACCGACTTGAATTAGACAATTTTCTATTTCAACCGTAATGCCGTGCCCCATTTTATAATTGGCTTTATCGGTTTGTGAAAATTCTAGCCCACGTTTTTCCGCTTCTTTTATGATTGCCTTGGCGATAGGATGACTTAAGCGTATTTCGGCGGTGGCTGCATAAGTTAAAATATCGTTTTCAGATAAATCGGCAAATGATTGAATGGCAGATATTTTAGGCTGTTCTTCTGTTAAGGTGCCTGTTTTATCGAATATCACGATATCGATATTATTTAACGCTTCTAATGCTCTACCATCTTTGATTAAAATGCTGTGACTAGAGATTAGAGTCATGTAGTTGTAGGTCAACGAGGAAGTCATGATTTGCAGGGTGTTGGTTGGCGCACTAAGTGGTAGGGCAACCACTTATAAGCGCAATGTTGGGACTTTATGTGTACTGTTAACTATTGAGTGTGGGCTCATAAGGCATATCGATTTTCGGAATATGATCGTCCAGCCATTTTTTAACAAAGGCTGTGGTATCTTGAGTGATCTCGGTATTGTTTTCATGAAAGCTTTTTTGGATTTCTGCGCAGGTGCTAATAAGTTTTTCGTGTTCTGCTTTATGGGCTTCATATCCATCAATGATCTATGTCAAACTGAAATCAAACATATCGATAAACATAAGCCTAAAAATAATAAAACGAAAGGTGGAAATGGTCGACGTTAGCCGAAAAGTTGGGATTATCTAGATAATCCCAACCTCATTTTATTGCTCAGCTACGATTTTTTCGTTGACGAGACGCGGTTTGAATGCTTTTATAACTTTTGCCGAGTTGTTTCATTCGTTTGCGTTTGTCAGATAACGATTCACTATTGCGTTGTTGTTCTGCTAATAGTTTTTGGTAGTTAACTAAACGGCGTTTATCCAATTGATCGGTTTCAATGGCTTTGCGTACGTTGCAGCCTGGTTCATTGGTGTGAGAACAATTGGCATATCGACAATTTGCATAATCCAGCACGTCAGAAAATAGTTCGTTGACGCCTTCTTCACAGGCTGTCAGCTGAAGTTCTCGAATCCCCGGATTGTCTATGAGTATGCCGCCATGAGCTAAGTGAAGTAAAGAGCGCCAGGTGGTGGTATGGCGTCCTTTTTGGTCGTCTTCTCTGATGGTCGAGGTGGTTTGCTCAGCGGCGCCCAAAGCGGTGGCCAAGGTAGATTTACCTACGCCTGAAGAACCGAGCATGGCTAAAGTTTGCCCGGTATGACACCAGGCTAAAACACCTGATAATGTGGATTGATCAAACGCATTAATCGATTCCACAATCAGCCCAGCACGTAGTTTTTTCACTTGTTCACGATAGGGTTCTACATCCTCAGCCAGGTCGGCTTTGGTGAGAACAACAATGGCCATGACACCGGCCTCGAGTGCGATCGATAAGTATCGCTCAAGTCGAGATAAGTTAAATTCCTGGTTACAGCTAGAGACAATCAAAAGGGTATCTATGTTGGCAGCCATTAATTGCTGGTCCACATATTCTCCGGCGGCTTTGCGTTGTAGCAAGCTTTGCCGCTCAAGCAGACGGACAGGCCGCATGGATAGTTGATCAATTAACAGCCAGTCACCGACGGTAATGGGTGCTAGTTTATTGAGTAAAGCAATCGCGAAGGCCTGTTCGCCATGGTCAGACTCGGTGACAATTTGACTGCGATGATGTGCTGTTATCCGTACAGGAATACAGCTTTCCATTTCATTTTCGGTTAATTGTTGTTGAAAAAAAGGTTTCCAGCCTAGTTCACATAAAGATTTTGTCATTGCAGGACATTCCTAATTTATTGGAATAGAAATCAAGGTTTCTGAGTGAGAAACCTGGTGCAATCGGGTGAAAACAGAGGAGGAAGGTATTCCTTTAACTGGAATATGCCGTAAGCTGAAGAGGAACGGTGGCCGGCACGATGAATAAGGCCGAATCGTTTATTGAACGCAAATTATTCAAAGTGCTAAATAAGGGAACTTATTTACCTAGCCCATTCCTTATCGTTCCTGTTTTCACCATGTTAGGTTTTTCTACAATCATCAAGTATTCTCCTGTAGGTTGTGTTTTGTGTTAGCAGAGTGTAGCACAATAATGGATGCCAAAGGGATGAAGCGCTGTTCATCCCTTTGTTCATTGGTAAGTACTGTGATTATGTGAACGAATTAGATGGCCGGTTATTATTGGGCGTTGTGTTATTTTTTACCATGTTTTTTATCTTTGAAGCGATCCATGTCATAGGACAAGCGTTGTTCTTCGGTCAATGCTGCGCGCATTTCTGCTACATGGTCGTAACGAACTTTGAGCATTTTGGCTTTTATTTTAGCCATTTCATCAATGAGTGCATAGGCTGCGGTTTGGTCGTATTGGTCATTGACCATTAAGTTTTCCAGTTCCGCTTTTTTAACTTGTTTTTGGGCTTTGAGTACCGCGAGTTGCTTGGCAACATCGACATGCATTTTATCTACCAGAAGTTTTTGCTTGTCGGTAAGGGTTTTTGCCCAATGCGCTGTAAAGGTTCCATGATGGCCTTTTTTTTCTTTTGATTTGTGTTTTCCCATTTTGCCATGCTGAGCCATTTTGTCGTGATGGCCCATTTTGTCATGATGCCCTTTCATTGGCTGTTGCGTGTTCATTTGATGGGGGTTTTCGCTCTGTCCATGGCCCTCGCCGTGGGGGCTGGCGAATGCGACCTGGGCGGTGATAAATAAAGCAGAAGAAAGAATGATAGCGCTCAAAGAGGTGTTTAATGTCATTGATTGAATTCCTTTAAATTTTGAGATTGCAGTTAGGATATTGTATATCAGCTAATGAGACAATTGAGTCAAGATGTAATTCAAAAATGGTGGATTGTTGGATAAATGACCAGCATACCTTTCGTTTTGAAAATCCATTTCCTGTGTAAATAACCACCATCCCTTTCATTAATATAAAAATGGTCGCTCTCTCTCAGTGCGGCAGTGGTGAGAAATGCTTATCTTTGGTGCGAGGATTTGCTTATGTGCTGATCATGGTAAGTTAAAAACTATAATTAACAGTATCTTATGTTATGGGTTCGTAACTTGCAGAGTAATAGAGTCAACTATTCTGATTTGCACCATTCGGAGGAGAAATGAAAAAAAACATTGTTAAGGGTGCGGTGCGACAAGGCGCAAATGTGTTCGCTACATTGAGTTTGTCTGTACTGGCCAGTACATTAATCGTTCAGTTGCCGGCGTATGCTGGCGGCACTATAAAAATAGGTGAGTCAAAATCATTTACGGTCGGCGCGGGTTTGCGCACGAGTCTGGTTGTTAATAAAGGCGGTGATGACAAAGCCGTCGATTTTGGCATTGAAAGTATGCGTCTGTACACCGGCGCACAGCTCAGTAAAGAACTCAAGTTTACCTTTAATTCTGAAATTCAAAATGCCGCAGCTGATGGCAGTCAAATGCGTATTTTGGATGTCATCGCCCAATTTGAACCCGCAGAAACATTCAATGTATGGATGGGGCGGTTTTTACCTCCCAGTGATCGTTCTAATTTTAATGGACCTTATTACTTGAGTACTTGGGAGTTTCCTGGTGTTGCCCAGCGTTATCCGGCTTTGTTTGCGGGGCGTGATGATGGTTTGGCAGTTTGGGGACAAACTGGCGGTGGTCAATTTAAATATCAAGTGGGTGTTTTTGAAGGGACTGAAGGCGCTCCGAATAAAGATGACGCGCCGTTATTTTCCGGGCGATTGACGTATAATTTCTGGGAGCCAGAACCTGGTTATTATAACAGTAGTTCCTATTATGGGACGAAAGATGTTTTAGCCATTGGTGCGGTTGTGATGCAGCAAGCCGATTTTACCCGTAACAATAGCGGAGGCACGGAAGACTTTAGCGGCTGGAATGTGGATTTTCTCATGGAGAAAAAACTAACCGACGGTGCGGCAGTGACCGTGGAAGGTGCGTTCTATGGTTATGATACCAATGGCGCGGATTTGGTGCGTGATGGTGAAAGTTATTTGGTTTCTCTCGCCTATTTATTGCCGAATAAAACGGGACTGGGTCGTGTTCAACCGGTGGCACGTTTTCAAAGTTTTTCTCCAGATAAAGGCGATTCCATTGACCAATGGGATGTGGGTATGAATTATATTGTGGATGGCCACAATGCCCGTTTTTCATTTATATTAACCGAGTCGGATGAAGATCAGTATGGAATCTTTGGTATTCAATTACAAATTTAGTCACTGGTTAAAATTTCAAGAGGATGAGAGAGTGAAACAGGTATTTAGTTTGGGATGCAGCAAGTCTATGAGTAAAATTCAGGGCTTGTTGTTTATGATTTGTTTTTTGTTATCGAATGTAGTGTTGGCGGCGGATACCATTAAAGTGGGTATTTTGCATTCCTTATCTGGCACCATGGCCATTAGTGAGACAACCTTAAAAGACACCATGTTGATGTTGATTGATGAGCAAAACAAAAAAGGTGGTGTCTTGGGTAAAAAGTTAGAGGCTGTGGTGGTCGATCCCGCGTCTAATTGGCCATTGTTTGCGGAAAAAGCGCGTGAACTGATCCAAAAGGAGAAGGTCGATGTCGTGTTTGGCTGTTGGACATCGGTATCTCGAAAATCTGTGTTGCCGGTGTTTGAGGAGTTAAATAGTTTGTTGTTTTATCCGGTGCAATACGAAGGAGAGGAATCTTCGCGTAATGTGTTTTACACCGGTGCGGCACCGAACCAGCAGGCGATTCCTGCGGTGGATTATTTAGCCAAGGAGTTGGGTGTCAAGCGCTGGGTACTAGCTGGCACCGATTATGTTTATCCTCGTACAACCAATAAGATTCTGGAGGCGTACTTGAAGGCGAGTGGTGTCAAAGACAAAGACATCATGATTAACTATACCCCCTTTGGTCATTCGGATTGGCAAAGCATTGTGTCTGATATTAAAAAATTTGGTTCCCAAGGAATAAAAACCGCTGTAGTATCGACCATTAATGGCGATGCCAATGTGCCTTTTTATAAGGAACTTGGTAACCAAGGTATTGCCGCTGATGATATTCCTGTGGTGGCTTTTTCGGTAGGTGAAGAAGAACTCTCTGGTATTGATACTAAACCGTTAGTGGGTCACTTGGCGGCCTGGAATTATTTCATGAGCGTGGATACATCAGAAAATGATGACTTCATTGAGGCGTGGCACAGCTTTACTAAAGATAAAAAACGGGTGACCAACGATCCCATGGAAGCCCATTACATCGGTTTTAATATGTGGGTGAAAGCCGTAGAAAAAGCCGCCACCACCGAAACCAATGCGGTAGCCGATGCAATGATTGGTGTTACGGTACCGAATCTTAGTGGTGGAACGGCAGTCATGTATGCCAATCATCATTTGTCAAAACCTGTTTTGATTGGAGAAATTCAAGATGATGGTCAGTTTGAAACGGTATGGCAAACACCTGATACGGTGATTGGTGATGCTTGGTCCAATTATTTATCAGGGAGCAAGGATCTTGTTTCTTCTTGGATACCACCCATTAACTGCGGGAACTTTAATATAAAAACAGGGAAGTGCTCTGGTCAGAATTTCTAAGGGGTATTGGACAGCGTAGGATGGGTAGAGTGAAGCGAAACGAAACCCATCATCAATAATGCCTAGCTGGTTCCCATGCTTCTGCGTGGGAATGAGTCACGAACCGGCTTATTTTTCATAAACCTCAACGCAAAAATAATGAATATATTTTCTTCGATACTATTGGCTTTTATATTTTTTTTGCTAAATCCATTATCACTTTATGCGCAGCCAGACGCAGATGATCCATTCGTTGTTACCATTCAACAGCTGACAACGAAAAATTTTAATAAAAAGTCACGCATATTACAGCAGCTTGAGCAACTTGGTGACCCTCGGGTTCAACCACTGTTGCAACATCTGCTGGATGGCAATCTATATTATCGTAAAAAAGATAAGCTAATGGTGACTGCCATCAAACAAGATGATGAATATCTCATCACCGATGTTACGACTTCAGAAAACCTGGGATCTGTCTCTAAGCGGAAGTTAAAAAAAATTGGCATCAATAATACTTTGCGTAAACAATTACGCGAAGCCATTGCCAAACTTAGTTTAGCCCATGACGATGCCGCTGTGCGTTTAGCGGCCGTACAGCAACTCACTGAAAATATGACATTAGACTCAGTCAGCTTGTTGCGTGCTCGTATTAAAAGCGAAAGAGATGATGGGGTGTCTGAGGCCATTCACACAGCCATCGCATTGTTTGACATGGCAAGTGATGATAAGGCGATACGCTTGCAAGCCATTCAGGCATTGGCTGGTAGTTTACAACCGATAGCTAACAATCGTTTGAACGCTTTATTAGCAAAAGATTCACAAGGCCAATTTGTGGAGCCGGATAAAGACATTCGGTTGGCGGCTAAGACATCGCTGGGGGAAATCGAGACTCGCTTAAAGTTATATCAATTTATTGAAACCGTTTTTTTTGGTATTAGTTTGGGTTCCGTATTATTGTTAGCGGCCATTGGTTTGGCGATTACTTTCGGCGTCATGGGGGTGATTAATATGGCCCATGGCGAATTGATTATGTTAGGGGCTTATACCACGTATGTGGTGCAATTATTGATGCCCAATTATATCGAGTGGTCGATTTTTGTTGCTATACCGGCGGCGTTTTTGGTGTCGGGTTTATTTGGTGTGTTGATTGAGCGGGGTGTGATTCGATTTCTCTATGGACGACCTCTGGAAACCTTGTTAGCAACCTTTGGCATTAGTTTATTGTTGCAACAATTAGTGCGTACGGTATTTTCTCCGTTGAATCGTGCGGTGGAAACCCCCATTTGGATGAGCGGTTCATGGGAGATTAATGGTGCGTTATCGTTGACGTATAATCGGCTTTATATCGTCATTTTTAGTTTGTTGGTGTTTGCGGTATTGCTGCTTATTATGAAACGTACCTCTCTGGGCTTGCAGGTACGTGCGGTTTCCCAAAACAGGAAAATGGCAAAGGCCATGGGAATACGCACGGGTTGGGTGGATGCGCTGACGTTTGGTTTAGGGGCGGGCATTGCAGGCATTGCTGGTGTTGCACTGAGCCAGTTGACTAATGTGGGGCCTAATCTGGGTCAAGCCTATATTATTGACTCTTTTATGGTGGTGGTATTCGGTGGGGTGGGTAATTTATGGGGCACTTTAGTGGGGGCCATGTCCTTAGGGGTTGTTAATAAATTTTTGGAGCCTTGGTCAGGTGCCGTGCTAGCGAAAATTTTGGTGTTAGTGGTGATTATCTTGTTTATTCAAAAAAGGCCGCGCGGTTTATTTCCGCAAAAGGGTCGAGCAGCGGAGAACTCGTGATGAAGCCCTCCGGATTTTTATTATCGACACTGATGCACGACCGTGGTGGCAAAATTTTCTTAACCTTGCTGACCATCGTTGCGGTGGCAGTACCGTTGCTTAATATGTTGCCAGAGACTTCAGCGATGCATGTTTCTACCTATACGGTGACGTTATTAGGTAAATATTTAAGCTTTGCCATTTTAGCCATTGCCTTGGACTTGGTGTGGGGTTATTGCGGGATATTGAGCTTGGGCCATGGGGCATTTTTTGCGTTAGGTGGTTATGCCATGGGCATGTATCTGATGCGGCAAATCGGTGATCGTGGTGTGTATGGCGATGCGGAATTGCCCGATTTTATGGTGTTTCTCGATTGGCAATCGCTGCCTTGGTATTGGTACGGCTTTGATCAGTTTTGGTTTGCCATGTTAATGGTCATGCTAGTACCAGGGATATTGGCATTTTTATTTGGTTGGTTTGCGTTTCGTTCACGGGTGACCGGTGTTTACTTGTCGATTATCACTCAAGCGTTGACCTATGCGCTGATGTTAGCTTTTTTTCGTAATGAAATGGGTTTTGGTGGCAATAACGGTCTGACCGATTTTAAAGATATTTTAGGGTTTAGCTTGCAACAAGATAGTACCCGGATTGCCTTGTTTATGGTGAGTGCGCTGGTGTTGGCGCTGGTCTATTTGTTGGCTCGGTTTGTGGTCAATTCAAAACTGGGCCGAGTGGTGGTGGCGGTCAGGGATGCGGAAGACCGTGCGCGTTTCATTGGTTATAAAGTCGAGAGTTACAAGCTGTGGGTGTTTGTTTTATCTGCGGTATTAGCCGGTATTGCAGGGGCTTTATATGTGCCTCAAGTGGGTATCATTAATCCGGGTGAATTCTCTCCGCTTAATTCCATTGAGTTAGTGGTTTGGGTGGCCATCGGTGGTCGTGGTACATTGTATGGTGCGGTGCTGGGCGCTGTGTTGGTGAATTATGCCAAGACTTATTTTACCGGTGCATTCCCTGAGATTTGGTTATTTGCGTTAGGGGCGTTGTTTGTGCTAGTGACTATTTTTCTACCACGTGGTTTGGTTGGTTTACTGTCAAAAATGAAAAACAAGAATAACAAAACAGGAAGTGCTCATGAAACCACTGGATAAATTACGTGATCACATGCGGCGTGATCGAGTGTTTGATTTCATGGCGCAAGGGCGTCATACGACGATACCTGGCAGGGTAGATACCTCGCATCAAAATACTATTTTGTATGTTGAGGGTGTTACCGTGAGTTTTGATGGGTTTAAAGCGTTGAATGATTTAAATCTATATATTGAAGATGGCGAGTTGCGTTGCATTATCGGTCCTAATGGGGCGGGAAAAACCACCATGATGGATGTGATTACGGGAAAAACACGACCGGATGAAGGCACCGTCTATTTTGGTCAAACAATGGATTTGACAGGCATGACGGAATATCAAATTGCGACTGCGGGCATTGGTCGAAAGTTTCAAAAACCGACAGTTTTTCCCGAGCATAGCGTGCTTGAAAATCTTGAATTAGCCATGCAAGCGGATAAAAGGGTGTGGCCAACCTTGTTTACCCGATTAAATGGCGAACAACGTGATCGTATTGATGAGGTGATGGATACGGTGATGTTGCATGATCAATCTACGCTGCGTGCGGCCCAATTGTCTCATGGTCAAAAGCAATGGTTAGAAATTGGTATGTTGTTGATGCAAGCCCCGCGTGTATTGTTGGTGGATGAGCCGATTGCCGGTATGACACATCAAGAAACCGAGCGCACCGCCGAGTTGTTAACCGGTTTGGCGGGGCAGCATTCGGTGGTGGTGGTTGAGCATGATATGGCGTTTGTACGTTCCATTGCTCGCCGAGTGACCGTGCTGCATGAAGGGCATGTATTGGCGGAGGGCAGTATGTCTGATGTGCAGAACAACCCAAAAGTGATAGAAGTCTATCTCGGGGAATAAATATGTTAACCATTCAGCAGCTCAATCAGTTCTACGGAGAAAGCCATACCTTATGGGATGTGGATTTGCAGCTTAATCAAGGGCAATGCCTTTGTTTAATGGGGCGCAATGGGGTGGGTAAAACAACCTTGCTCAACGTGATCATGGGCTTATTACCCATTGCCAGTGGTGCGATACAGTATAAAGACATGGATTTATCAAACAAACCTGCTGAGCAACGGGCGCGCCTCGGTATTGGTTATGTGCCACAAGGTCGAGAAATTTTTCCTCAATTGACTGTGGAAGAAAATTTACGGATAGGTTTGGCGGCAAGACGAGATAAATTAAAAGAAATACCATCACGTATCTTTGAGCTTTTTCCGGTACTCAAGCAAATGTTAAAACGGCGCGGTGGCGATTTGTCGGGCGGTCAACAACAACAACTAGCGATTGGTCGAGCATTAGCACTGGATCCGAGCGTATTAATCTTCGATGAACCAACAGAGGGCATTCAACCCAATATTGTGCACGAAATTGGTGATGTCATTTTGCGATTAAATACAGAAGAAAACATAACGGTTTTACTGGTCGAGCAAAAACTTCCTTTTGCTCGACGCGTTGCAGATAGCTTTTATATCATGGATAAAGGGCGAATGGCGGCGAATGGTGCGATGGATGAACTTGAGCAAGGCTTGATTCAGCAATACTTGACGGTGTGATTTGTGTGCTCCGAATATTTTGTGCGTGCATGACTGGACATCTTATCAATGAACTGATAAAACTCACATCTAGGATTCTTTATCGATCGTGTTCTGTCATTGCTTAAGAACATTGTTTTGTAAACAGAGTAACCAAAGTGGGGTTTTGACTTCATTGAGGTATAAGCGTTGATTTGCTCGTGTTATACCTTGTGATCGATGCTGGAATAATAACGAAAATCGGGCAGAAATTTTCATTAATTTATATGAGGGATGAAGATGATAAAACGCACTTTATTGGTCGCGTGTGGTTTCGCTTTAAGTTCAACTCCGTTATTCGCGGGGTCCGTAAAATCCGCTAACCTGGATATTACTTTGTCAGGTGGTGCTTCGGCTGGTTACTTTTTTTCTAATAATACCGGTAGTGGTAATGAAGATAATTTTGTGGTGTCTGATTTCATCATTGAATTAGGCTCTGACTCACCTAAAACCGGTGAGGTTGGTTTTTTTGGTGGTTATGGTAATCTCGCGCAGGTAACCGTATTGAACGCAAGTGGTGAAGGTGCTGATGCCGATTCGACATTACGTTATGCTTGGCTGAGTTGGGTGCCTGTTGATAATGTCACTGTCGAAGCTGGGGTGTTAGCCACTAAGGTGGGTTTTGAGGTGGCTAATAGCTATAGTAACGGCAATATCAGCTTGGGTAGCTTATGGAATGCGCAACCGGCTTATTATCCGGGGGCTCGCGTTTCTTATGACATGGGTGATATTAGCGTTTACGCGGAAGCAAATAACGATGGCGCTGCCGGTGGATCGAAAGCGTTTGGAGTTGGTTTAAGTGGTTCGGCCAGTGGCGTGGATTATGCCATTAATTATTTCGATGCTGATGAAGGTAATAGTCGAAACATTATTGATCTTATCGTCAGTACCAATGTGAGTGGCACGGATGTGGGGGTGAATATTGATTTTCACGCCTTTGATGACAAACCGGCGGGTGCAGACGATGACAGTGGTTTTGGCATCGCTGTTTATGCGGTTCCTACATTAGCACCGACTATTACTTTGCCTGTTCGTTTGGAATATATTAGTGATGGGGATAGCGGTATTTATGGTTTCGATAGTGGTTTTACCTTGACGGCAACCCCAACCATGAATGTCGGTAAGCATGGTTTTGTGCGGGCTGAAATTTCTTATGTGACGGCGGATAATAAAATGTTTGCTGACGAAGATGGTAAGGCAGAAGATACTAAAACATCTTTTGCTTTTCAGGTGGGTTATAAGTTCTGATGGTTTTTTCGTAAGAATATATTAAATAAAAAAGGCGTGAATCTATCACGCCTTTTTTATTTAAAGTCGATTGTTATAAAAAATTATAAACCGCGCTTCAACATTCGTTCAGTAAACCACTTCTCTGAAATTCCGACATTGACCTTGGCTTTGCTGACTTCAAAAATGGACGAACCAAAGGTTTGTGCGTTTTTGATTTCTACTCTTTTCCATAACCAAGCATCGTCGATTTTTTGCCAGTCAATGGATTGAGTTTTCAGTAACGCGCCTTTACGATCGTAGTAGTTAATGTGGCGTTTTAGGCAAGTGTTTTTGGACATTTCATATTCAGCTTGCTTGCGACTGTAGATGGAGTCGGTTTCGTTAGGTGTGCTTTCGATCAAAAATATTTGGTTTGCGCCTGATTTTTTACTGCCTAATAAGATATGTTTATCATAGCTAGGCAACCGGATACCGATATCTCCATAGGTTAAATCCGATCCCAGGAAGCGATCGCCTAAATCACGAATCGACACTCGACGAAGTTTTTTTAAGTTGGGTAGATAAATCCATTGATCGGCATTTTTGTGCAAATCGGGAGCGTAGGCATAACGCATAAAAGCCGTATTTTTGACCTCGGGTGGAGCGACGGTGAACAGGGTCATTTTGTCGAGCTGTTGTTCAGTGTCAAACAAATTTTTCCAAAATCGGTAGTAGACTGTTTTGCGTGATTTGCCGAATTTATTTTTGATGGTGACGGTGAGCTGGGTGACTTGATCTTTGCCGGGGTTTTTGTTGTCACATTGTTGCACAATATCCATGGCTGATAGGGCGGGAGCGGCAGGTTGTGCGTGGGCAGTGCTAGGGCTGACGATAAATAGTATGGCATAACTATAAAATAAAGCGGCCATTGTTTTTACTATTGTCATAACGGAAACTCCTCATCTCATCGTTTGTCTCGTCGGAACGAATGTTCGTCAAATAGACGGTCGTGTTATGATGTTTAACTTTTGTAAAACATCATAACACGTCTTATCGCTTATGAATACAGCGAGCAAGCCTAATGACCAAGCAGTATACTGAGCATTTCTGAAGCTAGCTTAAGTCTTTAAGTTATTTTTTATCAATCAACGACATATCACTGAAAATCGGTTCATCTGTGACGATAATCTGATGAATAAATTGATCAAAATCAATGAGAAAGTGGGGTTGTAAAGTTTGCGCTTGATGTGCCAGTTGTTGACCATTGAGTCTTAGGTTGTTTTCTTTAAATGCGATTACAATGACATTGAGGTATTCGGGGACCGTAACACACAGAGCTTGTTTGTTAAAAATAAATCGTATGAGTTTGAATGCTACGGAAAAGCTGGCTGCTGATTCGGCTAACAGATTGACCACCAAGATGCCTTGGTGACTTAAGGCTTGGTAACAGGATTGGTAAAAGTCGGGCGTTAATAACAGTGGCTGAATGGTCGAGGCATCATGTAAATCCACAAAAATCATGTCAAATAGCTGGTTTTTCTTTTGGATGAAATGGTGAGCATCGGTCACATGGATTCGGGATCGCTGGTTTTCGCTAGGCAAGTGAAAGTAGCGGTGGGCCATATCGACCACAATTTGACTTTTTTCAACGGATGAAATTTTACACTGGGGTAATTGTTGGTGGAAATAGCGTAATAAGGAGCCAGTTCCCATGCCGAGAATAGCTATTTTTTTAGGGGTAGGATTAAATAATAATGCGCCTGCCATGGTTTCTGTATAAGGAAGAATCAAGCGTGTTGGTTGTTGGCGGGCCATGGCACTTTGGATCGCTTGATCACTAAAACGCATCCAGCGCAGTTGTTCATTTTGATAAACATGAATGGTTTGTTGTCCATCACGATGCTGATCAAGCAAAGATCCCTTGGGTTTGGCGAACAGTTCAGCCGCCATTTTTTGCCAGGTATTCATCGCAAGAAGCTCATCTGATCGGTGGTGTTATTGAAATTCAGCATCGCCACCAGATTGTTGAAATCCTAACGTTAGGTTGATGGTGCTGATTGTTATATAACCTGTAGCGAATCATTTTTAGGCACTGTGGGCGCTCAAACATTTTCAATGCCTAAAAATGATTCGCTACAGGTATACTCTGACTTTTTTTGGGTAAGTGATTTAGATTATAAAGAAAAGTGCAAAACAACCCATTATTTTAACATTTGTTTTAATTTTTGTTTGTCTTCACCACTGGGCTTGTGGTTTAAGTGAAAAATGATACTTGCCATTTCTTTTACTGCCGCTGGGGCGGATTCATCCTCCATAATTTTACTGAGTTTCCGTTTATCGGTTGCTGTGGCTGAATGTTGCAGATTCGCCATGGCGGTGGCAATGGCACGCTCATGTGCTGATACCGCTTCGTCATTGGCGATTGTCCTCAATTGAGCCTTCTCAGATGCGCTTGGGAAATGATTGAGATTAATCATAATATTGGCGATGGTGGCGAGTGCTGTTTGCTCACCTGCAGGTGCGGCAAAGCTGCTTTGCATGGCGATTAATAACACCAAAATTGCAGTTACCCTAAGTGATTTTAGCTTCATAACTATCCTCCCAATTGATTTAATAGTAAGTGTACGCCTGCTCCATAATGGGCTTGCAAAGTATAACATTAGTTGGCTTTGGGGATATTATTTTCCATTTGCTTAAGGAATGGGGAAAGATTAATGGGCAGCTGTGAGTTGCTTCACAAGTCGTAGGCTTAAATCCTCTGTAGTATATAAGCTCAAACATGGAAATATGCATTAATGAACAAAGAATTATTCATGGTATTGCATATCATATAAGGATTTTGCACATTAATTTCATTCGCATATATGACAACATGTGAGGGGTAAATGGAAATGTTTTCAGAATACTATTCACGCGGAAGAATTGTGGATTTTTATAAGAAGGTAGATACTATTAGACTTGATCGTGAGTTTTTTGCATTAAGGGATCTTGGCTTCCTGATACAATTGGAAGATAGTGATGCCATGTTAGATCGCATTTCTCCAGCAAATTTACGGGATCGTTTAGTGAGTTTGGCGTGCCGGGAGTATATTGATCATCGTGCCCAACGATTTATTCATTTGGCAAGATCATCGTTATATTCAGAAGCCGACAGTCATGGTCGCATGCGGCGTTTTGATTTGATTTATGCCATGGGTTTTATTGATAAACCTCAGCAGTGTTTATACGATTTTTTTGACAATGTAATGCAGCACGAGCCTCGCTATCGGTATGCAGCTTGTGCGGCCTTGGTGAAAATCGGTACGATTGATAGCTTGGCGATCCTATGGAATCGGGTTTTTTATCCGGTAAATTCGGTATCTACTGGGCAGAAGTATCACAATACTGTCGTCGAAGTCATTAAGCTGTTAGCGGAATACAAAGAGCGTCCACTGGTGGCCGATTTTATGAATAACTTTGTTGCTCAAACACCATTTCGTGAAATTGCGATGAGTTATTTGCAAGGGCGTTCGAAAAAAAATCGCTATCGATACCCGTAATGATTGATGGGCCTCGCTTCGTTCTTCCCATCCTACGCCCTGGTTTTATTAAGGGCATCTTGAAAACTTGACACGATATCATCAACCGTGTCTATGCTGGTAATCTGCTCAACGCTTTTTCCGGCCTGCCAAAAATCCTGTTGTCTGTTTTCTCTAATAGATGCGCGTTTTAATTGCCACATGGATTTAAATGTGTAAATGGCGCGCATCACATGTTTGCGTTTTTTGCCGCGCAACATCCAGCGTGCCAGAGGGCCGGCGGTTAATCCCATGTGTGTTATGTAGGGGGTGTTTATGACCGAGACAGGAACACCCGTGATACGTTCTGATAGTACAATATCAGTGGATTTGGCATTCACAATCGCTTGTTTATACGCAGCATTGACTTGACATTCGTGGCTGGCGATAAAACGTGTACCCATTTGCACACCGGCATAACCGGTTTGTAATGCAGCTAAAAAATCCAACGGATCAGCAATGCCGCCTGCGCAAATCAACGGTACGTTAAATTCAGTCAGTGTATGATAAAGGGTTTCTGGGGGATGTTGGCCGGCATGCCCACCGGCACGATTGTTGACGGCAATAAGGCCATCAACGCCAGCTTGCATTCCTTTTTCTGCCCATTTTTTTTCTGTCACATCGTGGTAGACAATACCGTTTTCTGCATGTACCCGATCAACGACCCAGTCAGGTTTACCCAGCGAGGTGACAAAAAAACGCACGCCTTCTTGCAAGGCGATATCAATCCAGTGACGCATGCGGTTTTGATAGGTTTTTGACGATTGCTCGATGAGTACATTCATCCCAATGGGTTTGTTGGTGAGGGTTTTTATGTAACGCAATCCAGCTCTGAATTCATAACCATAGACATAGGTGAGTGAAACTGGTTGCACGATACCAATGCCGCCAGTATTGGATATGGCGGCGACCAGTTCCGGGTTGCTGCAGGGGTACATGGCACCACCGATTAACGGTAACTCAATATTGGCGTGCTGGGTGAATTGATTGCTAAATGCCTGTGACATGATGTATTAAACAGTTATTGATTGATTGGGCTTAATCGCCAGTGGGTGATGGTTTTGGCAACGAGTTCATGGTTTTGATCTTTGATTTCTGTGTTAACCAAATAGATGGTGTTGGATAAGACATCAGGGCATTGGCAATGGCTCACTGCGGTGAGGGTGCCGCGTGCTTTTTTATAATATTCTGTCTCCAGTTTTACCACGATGCCGCGAATATGCTCAGGCATGCTGGTATATAAGGCAAGGCCACTACAATATTCTCCAAGATTGGTTAAAGCGATGGCGTGAATGGAATGTAAGTGATTTCGTATTTTTCGTTTATCTTTTAGTTGCAGTGTGACTTGGCCGGGAGCGAGTGAGACGACTTTTGCCCGGATGGAGCCCGAGTATGGAACCATGTGATTCATTATTTGGCTAAATAACCATTTTCCGGCAGGTTTTTTGTGTAACCGCTGCCAGGTATTTTTAATCATTGTTTGGGGAGATTGAGTCACCCGATGGGTCCCTGTGATAAGCTGATTTATGTATTGTATACTCGATTGTAGTACAAAAAAAACAGCATTTGGGGTGGGAGTCTGGTTGGCCGTATTTTAATAGTAAAAAAACTTGGCGTGGTGAATTTTTTTGCTATACTTTTAAGTAGGCATGGTTACTTATTGTTAGTGAATTGACGTTTGAGGTGCTTGGTCGTACAGTAATTTTTTAAGGGTTGAGCAAAGCCCAACCCCGCCCAGCATTAGGGTCTATGGCTGGTTATTTAGTCGTACACTCATCGCCAGTATTGGCTGACATGTTGACACGTTAAAAAATTTTATTTGAACATTGTTTTATGTCGCGTGCTGGAAACTTGCATACTCTGCGGCTTCGAGTAACGACGCTAATTGACAAAATCCTTCGCTACGTGCATATGAGGCAATCTCACCAAATGTATCTTCGCGAATGATCGATTGGAATGTGACGCTATTCGATGGTAATTCTCTGGCGTGTTGGTCGAGTGCGTCGTCGACTTTTTCAAGCAATTGATAAGGCATAATACAGCCCCCCCTCCTAAATGTAATGACAGAAAATAATTATTCTATTTTTGTTATCAGCAAAAACGATATCGTGGTATTTGGTATTTATTATTAGCGATTCGTTTTTATTCTGCATTGTTCTTCAGTGATTAAAATCACCTTAAGTTTTTGCATCATAGCATCAATGAACTGGAATGCTAGCGTTTTCCCTATCACGATATTTTATCGAACTGATTAAGTGGTTAAATAACGTTCTGCTTGCTTTTTGTTGTTAACAAAAGCAAAGGGATAAATGTGTGTTTAGAATAAATCTAAGTCTGGCGGGGGTAGCTAAGAAATATAAAGACTAAAAATCAGACTAAAACACAGTGAGAAATCAATGATATGATTCGTGGGAGGCTTACTAAATAATGAGGTGAAATATGCAAGTGACAGTCGTACACGTTCATGTGAAAGCAGAGCATGTGGCAGATTTTATTGAGGCCAGTCGGTTAAATCATGAGTCTTCCATTCAAGAACCGGGCAATTTTCGTTTTGACGTGTTACAAATGCAAGACGATCCAACACGATTCATCTTGTATGAGGCCTACGAAACAGAGGCGCATGCGAAAGCGCATAAAACGACCCCGCATTATTTAAGCTGGCGTGAAACGGTGGCTGACTGGATGGCTAGTCCACGAGAAGGTATCGCTTTTCAATGCTTGTATCCTACAAAATAGGTGACTCTTTATGCTTAATGGTTTTTCAATCGCTAAATTACCAAGGATCGAGTTTGGTGATGGCAAAATCAACCTGTTGCCTTCACTAATAACACAGTATGGTAATCATGTTTTATTGGTTACGGGCGGCACATTTTTAACGGCGACTCAGCAGTGGCAGGATTTAACTCGTGCATTACAACAGCATTCGATAAATTGGCAGCAATTTGTTGTGGCTGGCGAGCCCTCACCGGCGATGATTGATGAGGCGGTCAAGCAATATAGCGACAACAATATCGAACTGGTGGTGGGGATTGGTGGAGGCAGTGTACTGGACGCTGCCAAGGCGATTGCAGGCTTGTTGCGGGTAAAAAACTCGGTCATGGATTATCTGGAAGGGGTCGGACCTGAATTGACTTACCAAGGGCCGAGTGTGCCTTTTATCGCGGTGCCAACTACTGCGGGTACTGGCAGTGAAGCGACCAAAAATGCCGTGTTAAGTGTCTTGGATAAGCAACAGGGTTTCAAAAAATCGTTTCGTCATGAGTTGTTGGTGGCTGATACGGCGTTGATTGATCCTGAGTTGTTGAGCAGTTGCCCTAAAGATTTAATTGCGGCGAATGGCATGGATGCGTTAACTCAGTTGATCGAGTCTTATGTCTCCATAAAAGCCAATCCATTCACTGACGGATTGGCCTGGAGTGGTTTACAAGCCGTCAAAGCAGGTTTGCTGCCCTGGTATCAGGGAGAAGGCGAGACTCGTCATGCTCAGGCACAAATGGCTTATGCCGCATTAATTTCCGGTATCACCTTAGCCCAAGTGGGTTTGGGTTCGGTGCATGGTCTAGCCTCGCCCATGGGTGCTTTTTTCCCCATTGGGCATGGAGTGGTGTGTGGTACTTTATTAGCTGATGCCACGTTAATCAACATCACAGCGATGCAGGCACGGCAGCCGAATCATCTGGCGTTGAAAAAGTACGCAGACATGGGTCGATTATTGGAGGATAACTTGCAACTGGATGATGGCCAAGCGCAACACGCTTTGATTGATATTTTACGAGACTGGACCCAGCGCCTGCGTTTGCCGTTAATCAGTGAGTTTGCCGTTCAGCTATCAGATCTTGATCATATTGTCGCCCATGCCCGTGGCAGCAGTATGAAAACCAATCCGATTGTGTTGACCGATGAAGAAATCAAGCAAATTTTATTGGCCAGAATGTAGGTTTATGTAGATAAATTTTTTTCTTATTTTTGTAACAAAGTTCATTTATAATCCAGCCGCTGCGATATTTTATTATTTAAAAAAGGAACAATTTACCATGTTAAAGATGTATTCTTGGCTCGTTATCAGTATCGCTTGGTTTGGCTTGATAACGCTTAGCCAAGCGGCTGATGACGTGTTAGTTACCAGCGACATAACTGAGGTCTCAGCAAGTAAAGCCCAATCCTCAACTCAACCAAGTCTAGTATTTCACGGCATTGCTGAGCCAACAATTGATGAACAAAAACGCCGCTGGAACGCCTCACGCCAGGTGAGCATTAACGGTAAAGTGCATGATATCGATTTTTCACCGCTCATGCGCACAGGTGAAAAGAAAGGGGAGTTTGTTTTCGGGTTATTGACAAACAAGCAGGGTGAGGCCTTAAAAGACCCGGAAGGTAATGATTTGATTTGCCGTAATCAATCAGGACCTGATCATATGTCATTGCTGCAATATGAAGAGCAATTGTTTGCGATTAGTCAGCTTGAGTGTTCGGTGGGTGGGGCTTATGTGATGAAGCTAGATCAAGACAAGCAGACGGGCCAACTGAGTGTGGCGGCGTTAAAGCCAGTGGATTTTTCAAAAGTGTTTGGTACCTATGTGGGCTGTGCTGGGATGACATCACCCTGGGGAACTCATCTGGGTAGCGAAGAATATGAAACGCCCATGGGCGCGATGGATGAAGACGGCACCTTTGCCTCCTGGTCGTCTGGCTGGCATGAAAAAAGAATGATAGCCATTGCTCAATACCACGGAATTGAACGAACACCCGAGGTCTCCAGGCATATTGGTTATTATCATGGTTGGGTTCCAGAGATCAGTATTATAAGCACCGACGGTGATACCCAAGTTGTTAAACATTATGCCATGGGACGTTTTGCCCATGAGTTAGCGTATGTCATGCCCGATGAAAAAACGGTGTATCTCAGTGATGATGGTACGCGTACGGGTTTGTTTATGTTTATTGCCGATCAAGCACGAGATTTAAGTGCGGGCACTTTATATGCCGCGAAATGGGTTCAGGAAAATAATCAAGGGGCGGGCAGTGCTTCGTTATTTTGGATTAATCTTGGACATGCGACGAATCAGGAAATCGAAGCCAAGCTCCATGATATGTCGTTTACTTTTGACAGTCTATGGAAAAAAGCAGATAGACAGCCCAACGGTCAATGCCCAACGGCCTTTGCCTCAGTCAATAGCGGTGATGAAGGCGCTATGTGCATACAATTGCGCCCAGGGCAATCGAAATATGCCTCCCGCTTGGAGACTCGGTTGTATGCAGCCTACCGAGGCGCTACCACTGAGTTTAATAAAGAAGAAGGCATTACCTATAATCCCGATCAACGCCAATTATATATTGCCATGAGTCAGATCGAGAAAGGCATGGAAGACTTTCGGGTGGAGGGGCAAGCCGCTAGTCCAGATACTCCGGGCAATGCTCAGTATGATTTTGGTGGTAATAACGATATACGCCTGACTAATAATATGTGTGGTGCTGTATATGCACTAGATATTATGGAAGGCCAAATAGATATCGATGGTAAGCGCATAGACAGTGGTTTTGTGGTGGGCAATATGTATCAAGAATTGGTTGGCCAAGCGGTTGACTATAGCGGCACACCGCTGGCGGGCAATGCTTGTAATGTCAATGCCATTGCTATGCCGGACAATATCACTTATTTGCCAAAATACGGGATATTGATGGTGGGTGAAGATACCAAAGATAATCAAGTCGACAAAATATGGGCGTATGATGTTAACAGCAAAAAACTAACGCGGGTATTCAGTGCGCCTTACGGTGCCGAAGTGACTTCACCTTTCTGGCACACCAATATCAATGGGTTTGGTTATATGACGGTGGTTGTGCAACACCCTTATGGCGAGACCGACAAAGATAAAGCGATGAGTATTGATGATACTGAATCGTATGTAGGTTATATGGGGCCGTTTCCGGCGTTGGATTAGGGTGATTTTTCTCCCTCTCCTTTTTTGTTTCAGTTATTATTACTGTTTGGTGTTGGATATACTCGTAGCGTCTGATATTTAGGCTTTATTGCTGGCCTATTTTCGCCCTGGCGGCGTTGAAACTTCGCGCCATAGCTTAGGCTATGACTTGTCGTTTCGCCTGGCCAGGACAAAAATATGCGTCGCACTCAACACCTAAATATCAAACGCTACGAGTATAGAGTGATGCGCTTTTGAATGGGGTGTGGATGCTGCCAGTTATTTGACGATGGATATTTGATGGATGTCCTGGATATCAATGGCGTGAATATCTTCAAAGAATTTTTTCATGCGGTTAATTTAAACAAACGGAGAAAAAAAATCAGCCCGCCAAAAATTTCAAAATTCACCGGAGAAATTTTTTTTGTCAAATTCTCGTTATAAGATAGCGAAGAGTTTATGATGAGAATTTGGTAGGAAAGTGGGCTTTTTTACGATGGTAAAGTGGGAAATAACAATAGGGATTAGCGGGTGGGATAGATGGCGCGCATCTTCATGTCCTCCTCCTGTGACTTGCAGTTTTTGAATCAAAGGGGGTAAGTCCATATTGACTGTTGAATCTTTGAGTTTTATGGTTTATTGAATATGCGAAATTAATATCAATCAATATGATACTTAGCCCCCTTTCTCTCTGTCAGATGTAAAATCCAGTGGACTCTTTGCCTGCTTAATCGTTCTGCTCTGTAAAGTATGAGTGTATTTCATGGTTGTTCTGATATCACTATGTCCAAGTAGTTCCTGAATTGTGCGTATATCATAATTCTCCTGCAAAAGATGACTGGCAAATGAATGTCTGAAGGTATGAGAGGATGCCCGCTTCATGATATGGGCTGAATTGACCGCTTTTTTGATGGCCTTTTGAACGACTGTTTCATGAAGATGATAGCGTCTGTATTCCATCTTTTCAGCAACCAGGGTAAGTGTTGGTGCCGGAAAAAACCATTGCCAGATATATTCTTTTGGTGCATTTTTGTATTTTGTTTCTAATTGATCAGGTAAAAATGTTCCTGCAAAATTAGCTTTTAAATCAGCTTCATAAAGCACGGTTGTCTTTTGCAGCTGTCCCTGCAACTCAGGAACAATACTTTGTGGAATAGGAACCGTTCTGTCTTTTTTTCCCTTCCCATCATGTATGGTCAGAATGCCTGTATCAAAATTAAAGTTATGTATACGAAGATTCAACCCCTCAGAAATCCTCAAGCCGCAGCCATACAATAATTTGACAACTAAATTGACGGGCGCATCTAAATGATCAAGTATCAGGTTAATTTCATCCCGTGACAAAACAACCGGAATATAAGGCTTGCGTTTTGCTCGTGTTACCCCTTTGATTTCACCAAATTCCTTTTTCAATATCTGCTTGAATAAAAAGAGCAAGGCATTAAATGCCTGATTTTGGCTGGAAGCAGAGACCTTCCTTTCAACAGCTAACCAGGTCAAAAAATCAATGACATCCTGTTGGCATAAATGCTGACAATATTTGCTTTTAGTATATCCCTGAAACTGGCGAGTCCAGGTTCGATAAGCTTTAAATGTTTTTGGGGAATAATGACGTCGTTTTATCTCATTTTCCAACTGTTCAAAAACAGGAATCCAGCTTTGTCCTGAGGATTCAGGAGGATTCTGTCGAGCAGGCTCTGGTTTCAATTGCGGCGTACCAGATACTTGTGCTGAATCATGAGTTGCGATTTTATGATCCGATTTGTCACTGGCCTTAACAGCTGAATCATTATCAGCTTTTTTGTTATTATTCTGGATTTGATAAGAATTAGTTTTAATTGCTACGGTGTTTTGTTTACTGGGTGTGGGTGAACGTGAATTCATCTCATAAAGCAAGTTAATAGCCAACCGAGCCTGATTTTGTTGTTCAATGGATTGCTTTTTTTCCTGCAGTTTGCCCAAAAACAAACGCAAACTGGGGGGCAAAAAAGGATCATGGTGGTATTTGTAACAAAAATCCCAATAATACCGAAGCCACTTTGTGAAAAAATATTGATCTGGCTTTGGTAATTTCCTATCAACGAGGTATTGAGTAAAATTTCGATTTAAATCACCCGGTAATTTTTGCATGAATTTTACCCATATCTGTTTATCACTCTAAATTGTGTGTTATCCAGAAGGGAAATGCAAGCTGAAAAGGGTATTCTTGAGTCTCAAGCAAAATGGGGCTATAACTAAACAGAACTAGTCAGTAGCTTGTTAGCTGTTAAAAATAAAAATACCTGGGTCGATGACTACGAGATATTACATTCAAGATAAAGAAATTATGAAAGCTTCATCTGCAAGGTAAATAGAAATTGATTGCAACAGAAAACATGATAACTTCTATACCCAAAATAATTATTAATACTTGAGAGCGTACATTGAATCCTATAATTGCAAGAAACAAGGAAAAGAAAAAAAAGCAAAGAAAAATTGCAATTATCCTTTTTACTATTGCAGGGGTAGGATATTTTATTGCAATGATTAGCGCTAATTATTTCGAAAAAGGGTCTGCAAGAACTACAATATTTATTATCGGATGGTCACTAATAGCAATAGTTGGCTTTTATTCAACGACAAAATCAATTTCAAAACTTATTTCTTATTTTCGTAAATGAAAAAATTAAAATTTCATGTATAAAGATGAAAAAAGTTAGTTCATGGATAATAAACAGCTAACAATAAAAATAAACGTGGACATTTGGCGTTAGCTTTCAAAGGAGTGGAAAATGGGTTTTGATATTGGAATTATAATTTCGTTTTTAGTGACTCTCATTTCGTCAGCAATTGAAGAATATTCAGACCACTGGGCGATAACTCTCATAAAAATTGTAGCGCCTATTATAGGCTTGATTTTCACTATATTAAGAGTAAAAAAATTTAGAACATATCGGTTCGAGTTTGATGCTAATGACTGGAAAAAAAATGGAGCAATATTTGAGATATTGATACCGAAATCCAGTCATAAAAAAGGGTTAAACCCAGTTGTTGAGGTATTTGAGGGGAAGAACGGTGGGCATGAAAAGATTATTGTAGATTTCTTTATTAAAGATAATGGTGATGTGCTGATAAAACCGGTATTTCCTTTTAAAGGTAAAGTATCGATAGCTTGAAAGATATTTAACAGGTTACTCTCATTTTATTTATAGCGTATTTTTCGATTAATGCTAATGTTAGAATTAAGGATGAAGAATGGATCCATCGTTGCAAACAGTATTAATTATATTCTTGATCTATGGAATCGCTGGCATTGCTCCGCTTTATGGAGCTTATAGGTCTACAACACGTTTAGAGCGGTTTGCTACAGGCTTTTTTCTTATCTTTTACGCGGCTTTCATGTTATTGGGGTTGGCATTAGTAACAGGTACGGCTGACAAGTTAACGGGTTTGGAAACAATAAGCCTAGAGGAAAGAAATCAAATTTCCGGGTTCATGCAATATATAATATTTGGAGGTTTCTTTTTTACGCTCCTCTTTGGGAGTGTGGGTGCAAACATATTCACTACGGCTATAATAAATACTGATCACTCTGAAATTTCCGATATTCTTAAGAGAATTGAGGATAAAACGAATGAAATTCATCGAAAAGTAGAGGTTCCTCATCACTACAGTAAATGGTTGATGGCAACAAACATTTTGTTAATCATTATTGGATTCATCATATTGATGTCCTTGTGAATTAGCAAAGCTAACAAGAAAAATAAACGTGGACATTTAACAGCGTGGTTTGTGTGTGCTATTCGCTGTCGCTCATTATCGCACACAAAAACCACGCTGTTAAATGCCAGTTATTTTCGACGTTAGAATCAAAAAACGGAGATTATTATTTTGACTGATTCAGATGAAAATATAAATCCAGAAGATCAAAATGTTGTAGACGAACCAGAAGAAGAATTACCTCCAATCGAAATTGTTCTAGATGGATTTTTGCATCGTGTTCTGGATATTGAAGACTGTGCTATAGATTTTATCACGCTTGCACGTGAAAAATTCATAGAAAATTCATCCAGATTAAAAAGCGAATTATCAAAAATCGCAGATTCGTTAAATATAGAAGATGATAGAGACAAAAAATTACATAACATCAAATCATTATCTAAATTACTTAGAGAACTTGATAGGCACAATAATTCTTCACCAGTATCAACACTTGAAAAAAGCTTATTTATTAATCTTTTTGCTGTTTTCGATAAATACATTGGTGATCTAGTCACAGTTTTGTATCAAGAAAAAGCCGATTTATATAAGAATATTAATAGGGAAATTTCACTTTGTGAAGTACTAAAATACGAAACTATTGATGAGCTGCGAGAAGTAATGTTAGATAAAGAAATCGAAACACTTCGGCGAAAAGGATATATTGAACAATTTGAAGACTTAGAGAAAAAGTTTTCAATAAAACTCACTAAATTTGCTAGCTGGCCAAATTTTATTGAATGCGCTCAACGTAGAAACTTATTTACTCATTGCGATGGTGTTGTAAGTAAGCAATATATAGATATATGTAAAAGTGTAAATTACAAATTTGAAGATGAACCTGTAATTGGGGATCAACTAAGGGTTGGTCACAATTATTTATTTCAATCTTGCCAACTTATTACCGAAGTTGCCGTGATGCTTGCTCATACCCTATGGAGAAAAACAAAACCGGATGAACGAAAACAAGCAGACAGTCACATAAGTAGGTTGGTTTATAATTTATTATTCAAAGAACATTGGTCAAAGGCAATTTCATTAAGTAAATTTGCACTAGCTCTACCAGAAATATCAACTGATGAAATGGAGCGTATTTTTACAGTTAATTATTCGATTGCTTTAAAGGCTATTAACAACCATAGTGCAGCAAAAAATGTTCTGGACAAAAAAGATTGGTCAGCAGCTACCTATGATTTTAAACTAGCGTATGCTGTTTTGGATGAAAATTATTCCGAAGCACGTGTTTTGATGGAAAGAGTTGGAAAAAAAGGGGAGTTAGTTAGTGAACTTTCGTATCACGACTGGCCTCTTTTTCGTGAATTTCGAGAAACAGATGAGTTTTTTGATGGTTATTTATCAGTATATGGATATAAGTACTCATCAAAATTGAGTTCTCTAGCTGAAGAAAAAAAGTCAACGGTTCAAGAAGTAGACCCTGAAGACAGTGGCATTTGATTCTAACAACAGCATAAACGCAGACCAACTACAGCGTCGTTTAAATGCGGCCCATTTCGCTACGCTGCATTATGCCACATTTAAACAACACTGTAGTTGTCTGGTTATGCCGGACGTTATATTCATCGGAAGTATTTTTATTAACGGACAGTCTTAAAGTTATAGAGGGCGAAAAAAGTCAAAAATTATGCAAGGTGCTAAAGCAAATATTTACCTAGAATATGATGGAAATCTTGAAGATCTAGCAAATAAAATATCTAATGACTTAAATATTCCGGCTTTTAGATTCGACTCAGATCAAGACTACCCACATGAAATCTATGCCATGTCTGAGTGTTTAGGTTTTGAAATGTGGTTATGTCACAGCAACAAAAAGACCGGTTGTAATTATGAGTTTACTATTGAAACTATGCATTCATTGAATGAAGCTGTAAACGATAAAATGGCAAACTTATCGCCTTGGCTCGCGAGATATTTTACGGAAATATTTAAAATTCAAGCAAACCCTAACATAGGCAACGAATGAATATAACAATACAATAAACTCTGACAATTTACAGCGTTGTTTCGTTTGCGTAATCGCTATCGCTCTATTTTACGCAAACAAAACAACGCTGTAAATTGCAGGTTATTGAGAACGTTAGATTTATATAATGCACTATTGGAATAAAAATAATTTTGCAGGATTGAATGCTATTGGAGAGCAGTATAAATCAAAAGAGGGTTATGAACGATTTGCTAGTTATTGTTTGCTTAAAGAAAAAGG
>Ga0316205_10001317_pt1 | contig 32977 bp, 29 predicted proteins | sample 3monthpyrite_MG_FD_204941 | JGI IMG/M metagenome (GOLD analysis project Ga0316205, IMG submission 204941) | Microbial mat bacterial communities from mineral coupon in-situ incubated in ocean water Damariscotta River, Maine, United States -... | ecosystem: Environmental > Aquatic > Marine >...
CATAAAGTCTTTGCCCTGATAGGTATCTTTTACAAAACCCAGAGCCAGACCATCAGGGTTGCTAAATGTTGGTTTAAGAGGAATGTAACGATAACGATCCATGTTTTTATTGGATCTGAATAACTCATCAGAATCTTTTTGCTGTAATACCATATAGAAGTCATAAGGCATTAAGTCAGAACCCTGAGTGGTTGTATAAAACCACATACTGTCTTCAGGACCCCATCCCTGCCATGGAACCTCCTGCCCGGCTTCGTTTTTTATCAAACCTGAATATATTTTGTCATAATGATCGCCAAAGCGGTTTTCTGACAACAACACAGCACCACGATCCGGATCGTCATCCCAGTTTTGGTAGGTTTTAACGACTGACGTGAACACGCCAAGAGAGATTACAAGCACAACAAATGCCTTAAACACATTCTTGCGGCAGCTTTTCCAGCTCATTTCCATTATCCATTCCCCGTTTTATGATTATTCTTATAAAAGTAATAAAGACAATTAATAGAGTTTGTCTTTATGGCTTAAATCAGGGAAGGTGAACCAGAAAACTCGTTATATCCCTTAACCAGCAAAATCCATTAATTTTGATAACTTTATCACTGTACAGGCCAATATTAAACAGAACAAGACTTGTTATTCAATATTAGAAATATGTAGTAAATCAGATATTATTCATCATTAGATGATGAATTAAAAATAGACAGCCCTTTATCAAGGTGTTTTTGCATACGAGTTTGTTGCAAAAATTCCATCTTCTTGGCATCAAGGTAATCGGTTTTTTCTACCTCATGCAATTGTTTAGAAAATTGTTCAGTGGCATCAAACCAGCTTTCTGTCATCGGAAAATCGTGGTTCGTATCAAGATAAGTTAATAATGCCAGATAATAACGCATGACATTTCTTTCTATAATACCCTCGATTCCTTTTATAAAAACATACTCACCGTTCTCATCTTTCACTCGGGTAAATCCAATCTTATCTGCACCAATAGTAGACAGATATATTTTGGTCCCCAAACGACTGGAAAAACTGGTTTGATAAGACAGCGACATAGAAATAAGTACTTCATCGTTAATCTTTAATAATTCCAGCACAATCAGATAATCCTTTGTTCCAAAAGGCCCTTCATCAGCTAAGAGACTTATTTTTGAATATTCATTAGAAAAGGCTTCCTGCTTAAAGCGGTATTCTAACTCGAATGCACTTTCCGCAGGCTCATAGAACTTTCTGCCCGCAAAGAAACTCAATGACGGATTAGGGCCTGATTGATAAACACAGGCTTTAATATTTAAATGCAGTGTTATAAATTGACACCATTTGTCCGGACTTGATAACTTTTTGACCAGATCAGGAAATGCGTATGCCTTAACAGCAAAAACTTCGGCACGTAACTTATCATCCGAAACCTGAGAACGAATACTGAGAGGCAAATCCTGCAATAAAGGTACTTGTTTATTTTTAATGGACTGATGCAGACTTTTTAATTCCATAAGTCTGTCATCAGTTGAGGCCATCGCCTGAACAGAAAACCATAATGTGACGGCGACAATAACTCGAATCATATTTTTCACCGTGCAAACTGATAAATCATTACCAGATAAAAGGAATGTAAAACTGTTATATGAGTAATACCTAAAAAAGCGCCCCAATAAATACAAGGGCGCAAAGTTCACCACAAATGCACATCCCTGTGCAGGGGACACATATAATTATGCGGCGCTAACCGATTCCTGTTTTGCTTTGGCAGCACTTCTTGTGAACAATAAATCTTCACCATTGACATCAACGGTTATCACATCACCCGGCATAAACTTACCTTCAAGTAATTGTTGTGCCAGCGTGTTTTCCAGCCGCTGTTGCACCGCGCGTTTAAGTGGACGTGCGCCATAGACAGGATCAAACCCTGCTTCACCCAGTTTATCCAGCGCAGCTTCAGACAGTTGCAGATCAATCTCACGCTCCAATAAACGCTGACGAAGAATCTCAACCTGAATCGCTGTAATAGACCGGATCTGAGACATACCCAGTGGATGGAATACCACGCTTTCGTCTACACGGTTAATAAACTCTGGTCTGAAATGCTGACCAACAATTTCCATCACCGCGTTTTTCATTTTATCGTAATCACCCTCAGTCGCCATTTCCTGGATCCGTTGTGATCCAAGATTTGAAGTCATGATGATAACGGTGTTTCTGAAATCAACAGTACGACCCTGACCATCTGTCAGTCGTCCATCATCCAGCACCTGCAGTAAAATATTAAACACATCAGGATGCGCTTTTTCTACCTCATCCATTAAAATCACAGAATAAGGTTTGCGTCGAACGGCTTCAGTTAAATAACCGCCTTCTTCGTAACCAACATAACCCGGAGGTGCACCTACCAGTCTCGCCACGGAATGTTTTTCCATAAACTCAGACATATCAATGCGCACCATGGCATCTTCAGTGTCAAACATGAACTCTGCAAGCGCTTTGGTTAATTCAGTTTTACCGACACCGGTCGGACCCAGGAACAAAAATGAACCATTCGGACGGTTAGGGTCAGAAAGACCTGCTCGTGAACGACGAATAGCATTTGAAACAGCAGAGACCGCTTCTTCCTGCCCGATAACACGCTGTCCAAGTTCCTGCTCCATACGCAGTAATTTGTCGCGATCACCTTCCATCATTTTGCTGACGGGAATGCCTGTCCACTTCGAAACAATTTCAGCAACTTCTTCATCAGAAACTTTGTTTCTTAACAGACTCATTTCCTGCATTTCTGCAAGCGATGCCATATCAAGTTGTTTTTCTAACTCAGGGATTCTGCCGTATTGTAATTCTGACATACGAGCCAGATCATTCGCACGTTTTGCAGTATCCATTTCCATACGCGCACGCTCAAGCTCTTCTTTGATATGTGCCGTTCCCTGTAATGCCGCTTTTTCTGATTTCCAGACTTCTTCAAATTCTGCAAACTCAGATTCAAGTTTCTTCAGTTCTTCTTCAAGATTTGCCAGACGTTTTTTAGTTGCATCATCAGTATCTTTTTTCAGCGCTTCACGTTCAATTTTCAGCTGAATCATACGGCGTTCCAAACGATCCATTACTTCTGGCTTTGAATCAATTTCCATACGAATACGACTGGCTGCTTCATCAATCAGATCAATCGCTTTATCAGGCAACTGCCTGTCCGTAATGTAACGATGTGACATGGTTGCTGCTGCAACAATTGCAGGGTCAGTAATATCAACTCCATGATGAATTTCATAACGCTCTTTTAAACCACGCAAAATTGCTATGGTATCTTCAACATTAGGTTCTTCAACCAGTACTTTTTGGAAACGACGTTCCAGCGCAGGATCTTTTTCAATGTTCTGGCGGTATTCATCCAGCGTGGTTGCACCAACACAATGCAGCTCACCACGAGCCAGAGCCGGCTTTAACATATTACCCGCATCCATTGCACCTTCAGCTTTACCGGCACCAACCATAGTATGAATTTCATCAATAAATAAAATGATCTGACCTTCCTGTTTAGAAAGGTCATTCAATACAGCTTTTAAACGCTCTTCAAATTCTCCGCGAAATTTTGCACCGGCAATCAATGACCCCATATCAAGAGACAACAAACGTTTGCCTTTTAAACCTTCGGGTACTTCACCATTGATAATTCGTTGCGCCAGGCCTTCGACGATGGCTGTTTTACCAACACCTGGCTCACCGATTAAAACAGGATTATTTTTTGTACGGCGCTGTAATACCTGCACCGTACGACGAATCTCTTCATCACGACCAATAACCGGATCAAGCTTTCCCTGCTCGGCACGTTCGGTTAAATCAATTGTGTATTTTTCCAGCGCCTGACGCTGTTCTTCAGCATTCGGATCATCAATTTTTTGACCACCACGAATTTTTTCGATGGCTTCCTCTACTGTTTTTTGCTGTGCTCCCGCCTGCGATAGAATTTCCCCAACAGCATTTTTCAGCTCAAGTACGGCCAGTACAAATAGTTCGCTGGAGATATAATCATCTTTTCGTTTTTGCGCGATTTTATCGCAGACATTTAAGGCTTTTGCCAGATCATTCGAGAGATGCACATCACCCTGAGAACCTTCCACTTTTGGCAGATGATCCAGTTCTTCATCCAGTCGGGAACGAATTGAATTGGTGTTTACATTGGACAGCGTGAGCAGGTGACGAACTGTGCCGCCATCCTGATCAAGCAATGCCAGCATAAGATGACTGGGCTCAATGAACTGGTGATCACGGCCTATCGCCAGTGACTGCGCATCGCTGATCGCGGTTTGAAATTTACTGGTTAAACGATCCATTCTCATTCGAATGTCTCCGTAGTATTAATTTAAGATTAGCTTAAAAATACGGTCAAAACACAGTTTTTCAAGGTCCCGGAAAACTTTATTTCAGCTAATGATGACTACAATTGATTTGTGTCAAATCTGATTCAGGCCAAAACCCGGCTACACATATCTAACTTTTTATTTTTTATAGACTTTTCTTTGGAACAAATCAGTGCGACGACTAACCAGCCTGTCCAGAAACAACATACCGTCCAGATGATCCATTTCATGCTGAATCGCACGTGCTTCATAACCGTTCGCTTCAAACTCAGTCCATTTTGCATCCGTATTTTGAAATCGAATATTAATCTTCTCAGCGCGGATAACATTGCCGGTAAAATCAGGCACCGACAAACAGCCTTCACGACCTTTCTCCATGCCTTCCCATTTTGTAATTTCCGGATTAATCATTAATAGATAACCGTGATTATCAACCGGCTTTTTTAATGTTGACACATCAACAATCGCAATACGTTTTGGCATACCAACTTGCGGCGCGGCAATACCGACAGCACCTGGTCCAGCCAGCCGGGTTTCTTCAAGATCAGCAACAAAATCTTTTAGCGCCTGATCAAAAACGTCAACCGACTCTGATTCCTGTTTTAAACGCTCATCGGGGTAACAAATTATTTCCAGTACTGCCATGTCACGCCCGTAATGTTTGAATCTGTATGATATTTAATTCTATACCATCTGAGATGGTCGTCGCCGCATCATTTAATGCATCAACACCTTTTGTAGCCTGACCTTCAATTGTCATAATGTAAATCGGCTTCTCGGCCGTACCTGCCAGTGCGGTTTCAAGATCAATGATATTCAAGCCCGCTTCTGCCAGCACACCAGCCACTTCAGCGACAATGCCACTGCGATCGGCACCATAAACAGTAATATTCACATCCGGCTCTAATGTTGTTTTCACACTATCAACATCATCATCGACATGCAGGTGTAATTTTAATTTCACACAGACATCTTTCAATAAATCAGACAAATTTAAATCGTCATGCTGTACACGCAGCATCATTGAAAAATTTCCGCCCATGCGCATCATTGATGTTTCACCCAGCTTGCAATCTGCATCTGCCAGTATTTTAGTAACTGCAGCAACAATGCCTGACTGATCAGCACCGACCAGCGTTAACAAACTCCACTTTTTCATTATTTCCCCCGTCATTTCTATCAGGATTATTATTTACTTTTTTCAATCCATATCAAACTGGCCATTCGGCCTGTTACCGGATTTTTTCTGAATGAATAGAATTTTTCTTCATCGCTGAAAGTACAAAGACCTCCGCCGTAAATATGTTCAATACCCATACGATTTAACCTTAATCTGGCCAGATGATAAATATCAGCCAGATAGTGTTCTTTATCAAGCCGAACAAAAGCATTTGCTGACTTTTCATCCTTTTTTACAAACGCATCATGAACATCCCGCCCCACTTCAAACTTTTCCGGGCCAATAGCTGGACCTAACCATACCATGATGTCCTGATTACTTTGTTGCATTGCATCAACCGTTGCTTCAATCACACCCTCTGCCAGACCACGCCAGCCTGCATGAGCAGCCGCCACGGCTGACCCTTGTTTATTGCAAAACAAAAGCGGCAAACAATCGGCAGTTAAGACATTACAAACTTCACCGACTTGATTTGAAAAAACCGCATCAGCTTTACAATGATGCTCTGCAGTTAAAGCATCAACCACGTTAACACCATGCACTTGCTGCAACCAGACTGGCTGCTTTATATTGAGAGCTGCAGATAAAATTTCCCGGTTTTTTTTCACGCATTCCAGATCATCGTCAACATGATCGGCCAGATTCATACTTTGATATGCGCCCTGACTCACACCACCTGCTCTGGTTGTAGTCAGTGCGCGAATATTTTCTGGCGCAGGCCAGTCTGCCCACAACAAATCCGTTAAGGTATTAATGATCTGAAGACTCGTTAATTAAAACATCTTTTTGCAGGCAATCGATGACCGCCTGCATATCATCCGGAATCGGTGCTTCCCATTCCATCTCTTCTCCGGTTGAAGGATGAATCAATCCCAGTTTAGCCGCGTGTAATGCCTGTCGTTGAAAACCACGTAAGGTTGTTATCAATTCATCATCAGCACCTTTCGGTAACAACACACGACCGCCATAAAGCACATCACCTAACAATGGAAAACGAATGTGACTCATATGAACCCGGATTTGATGCGTGCGACCGGTTTCCAGAAAAACGCGGATCAGTGTGTGTCGTCGAAACTTTTCAAGAACACGATAGTGAGTAATTGCTTCTTTGCCTTCTTCTCTGATCGCCATTCTTTTTCGTTCTCTGGCATCACGCGCAATCGGTTTATCAACGGTGCCACCAGCGGTAAACACACCATTCACAATCGCCCGGTATTCACGATGAACCGTTCTGGCCTGCAACTGATCGGTTAAGGATTTATGGGCTTTAAGTGTTTTTGCCACCACCAGCAAGCCAGAGGTGTCTTTATCCAGTCGATGAACAATGCCGGCTCTTGGAATATTCTTAAGTTCATCACAATAAAATAATAAAGCATTTTGCAACGTGCCTGACCAGTTACCAGCCGCCGGATGAACCACCATACCAACCGGTTTATTAATGATCAGAATATCATCATCTTCAAACACCAGATCCAGTGGGATGTCTTCGGCCACTACTTCAGAATCGGCTTCGGTTGGCTGTACATTAACCACAACTTTTTGCGAAGCCATTACCTTGTCTCGTGGCCGGGGAATGGCACCATCAAGCTCAACCAGCCCGTCTTTGACCCATTGAGTCAGCCGGCTACGGGAATAATCCGGGAACAATTTAGCCAAAGCGGCATCTAATCGTTTGCCGGATAATTCATCGGGGATAACAGTTGTTAGTAATTCTTCAGACATTAGGATAAATCTAGCTCGTTCTCGGTTATAATAGCCGACGTTTTTGATTGTAACGAATAAATAAGTAACTATATGAATTCATTTGTAAGCACATTCAGTCGTTCTCTGTTCCGACTCTTTTTGATTTTAACAGTATTTAGCCTGTTAAATGCCTGTAGTTCTGAAGAAAAAGAAGATCCTTTTAAAAACTGGACCGCTAAAGACTTCTATATCGAAGCCAAAAACGACCTTCGGCTCGCTGAATTTGAAGCAGCTATCAAGAAACTTGAGACTTTGGAAGCACGTTACCCGTTTAGCAACTACGCAAAACAGGCGCAGTTAGATGTTGCTTATGCATACTATAAGTTTGACGAGCCAGATTCAGCAATCAGTGCGATTGAGCGTTTTAAACGCCTGCATCCTCGCAGCCCTCATATTGACTATACCTATTACCTGAAAGGGCTGGCCAACTTTTATCGTGGTGCTACATTACTCGATGGCTGGTTCCCAAGAAACCTGGCTGAACACGATCAAAAGAATACCAAACAAGCGATGAAAGACTTTTTGACCGTTATTCGTCGTTATCCGGAAAGCATTTACGCACCCGATGCGTATTTACGCACCATTTACTTACGTAATGAGCTGGCCGAAGCTGAACTGATTGCTGCTGATTATTACATTCTTCGTGGTGCCTGGATCTCAGCCATTAACCGTGCTCAGAATGTCATCCAGTATTATCAGACATCACCGGCACGCAACCGGGCGCTGGAAATCATGACACAGGGTTATGAAAAACTGGGAATGACTAAACTGGCTGCCGATACCCGAAAAATTCAGGCCATGAATCCGCCACCAAAAGTGGAAACAATTTCTGCTGAAGAAAAGAAAGCACTTAGCCAAAGAAAAACCCCTGCAGCGCCAGAGGTTGAATAACTCTGTTCACTGAGAGGTTTTCTCTGAAACCTAATCTTTGAAAGACAAAATAAGGTTTCGAATAATTCATCGTATAATGAGGTTATTAAATAGCCTCATCACCTTCTTCACCAGTACGAATTCGAATAACACGCTCAACATTGCTGACAAATATCTTGCCATCGCCAATCTTGCCGGTACGGGCGGCTTCAGTAATCGCGCCAAGACAGCTTTCCAGCTTATCATCAGAAATAACCAGTTCAATTTTTACTTTAGGCATAAAATCTACAACATATTCTGCACCACGATACAGTTCTGTATGACCTTTCTGACGTCCAAAGCCTTTAACTTCGGTGGCAGTCATGCCAGTTACACCAATTTCGGTTAATGCTTCACGAACATCATCCAGTTTAAAAGGTTTGATTATTGCTTCTATTTTTTTCATCTTTCATCTCTCTAAACTGTAAACCAGATATCTGCCTGATACCTGGCCGGCTCCCTTGCAATCCCCCGGTCACCTTTATTTTTATCGGTATAAAATCTCAAAACTCAAACTATAGTGCTTATTTTCTTCTGTAGCCAGACGTTATAGGATACCGCCTATCCCTGCCAAATGCACGACGCGTGATTCTAACGCCCGGAGCGGCCTGTCGTCGCTTATATTCATTGCGCTGAACCATGCCGATAATACGCTCAACTGTTGCTAATTCAAATCCGGCGTCGACAATGGCCTGCACCGGCATATCGCGCTCAACCGACATTTCCAATATCGCATCAATCACATCGTATGGCGGCAAACTATCCTGATCAAGCTGATCCGGAGCCAGTTCTGCAGAGGGTGGCCGGGTTAAAACACGTTCCGGAATCACTTCACTCACTGAATTTCGATAGCGACATAAGTCATAAACCAGTGTTTTACTGATGTCTTTTAACGGCGCAAAACCACCAGACATATCACCATAAAGCGTGGCATAACCCACCGCCATTTCACTTTTGTTACCAGTGGTGAGCACCATGTATCCGGTCTTATTAGACATAGCCATCAACATAATACCCCGACAACGAGCCTGAATATTCTCTTCTGTAGCATCCGGCTCTGTACCTTTTAAAAGAGGCTCTTCCAGTGTGTTTAAAAAAGCATTGAATGGTTCTTCTATAGAAACAATCTGATATTGCACACCGAGAATATCGGCTTCTTTTTCTGCATCATCAAAACTCATTTGAGCTGTATAACGGGAAGGCATCATCACAGCCCGGGTTCTTTCAGGACCAATTGCATCAGCGGCTATCGCCAGTGTCAGCGCAGAATCGACACCACCTGACAAACCGATTAGCACACCTTTAAATCCATTTTTTTCAACGTAGTCGTGTACTGCTGAAACCAGCGCCTGATAAACCTCGGCCAGGTCATCGCGCTCAGGCATTGGCTCATCGTCGGAAATAAGCTCCCCATCCTTTCGAATAAGCACCTTCAGCTGAGCGGCATGAAACGATTCGGCTCTGGCGATCACTTTCTGGGTTTTATCAAGCACAACCGACGCACCATCAAAAACCAATTCATCCTGACCACCGATCATATTCAGATAAAAAACATGACATGCTGTTTCTTTGATGCGCTGCTGCAGCGCCTGCAAACGCTCTTTGTTTTTATGCCGATGAAAGGGGGATGCATTTAGTACCAATAAACTTTCGGCACCCGCTGCCTTGCTCTCTGCAGATGGTTCAGGTCGCCACACATCTTCACAAATCAACAAGCCAAAGTGATGACCTTTCAACTCGACAACTGAAGCCTCTTTGCCTTCAGTAAAATACCGTTTTTCATCAAACACCGCGTAATTGGGCAAATCTTTCTTATCGTAAACAGTCAGTACTTTACCTTGTCGAATCCAGTACGCACTATTATAGAGCTTGCCTTCATCTTCTTTCTCACAGACTCTCGGCGCACCAATCACCAGATCAATATCCGTAATATGCCGGCAAATTTTCTCAATGCATGCTTTTACCTGACGCAAAAAAGAAGGGCGCAATAGCAGGTCTTCAGGTGGATAACCGGTAATAGCCAGTTCAGGAAAGACGACCAGATCGATTCCCTGCTGGCTTTGTTGTTTCGCCAGCGTTATTATCTTCTCGGTGTTTCCATAGGTATCGCCGACCAAAAAGTTGTCCTGAATCAGGGCGATTTTCAGATCTGATTTTAAATTGGCTGATATCATAATGTGTCCGCGATAAATATTGCGGCAAATTCTATCAGGAAACCCTAATTGAAGCCTATATAATGTGTAATATCATCAAAACTGGATTTTAATCTTATGTTCCGAAGTCTTATTTTCATCATAGCTATTGGTATTGTTGTCTGGCTGGTAAGCCGAATGATTAGTAACAAATCCCGGCAAATTGGTAAAAACAAACAACATAAAGACCAGGAAATTAAGAACATCGTTCAGTGCCAGGTTTGTCAGGCATTTGTACCTGAAGACAAGGCCATTAATGAAAATGGCAAGATTTTCTGCAGCCAGCAACATCTTGAACAATGGAAAGATCAACAATAACCGTATCTGTTATCTATAATTTACTGACACCATTGCTGAATAAAATTTACTAGTGCAAAACACACATAACACTAAAAACAGTCTGGATACACTGCACGATCAGTTAAGCTGGCGCCCTCTTCGCTTACTGAATTATTACCGGCTGTTTTTATCGACTATTTTTTTAATCTTTTTTAGTTCAGGTTTCACCGGACATATATTGGGCGTTCAGTTACCCAACATGTTTTTCTGGACCTGTCTGTTATATGTGATGATCAGCATCTCATTTATCTATGCGGCCTACATTCGCTCACCTGAATTTAAAACCCAGGTTGTGATTCAGGCTGCGGCAGATATCCTTACCATTACCGTGCTGATGCACGCCAGTGGCGGTATCGAAAGTGGCATCGGCATGTTACTTATTGTGAATGTCACTGCCAGCAGTATTTTTCTGTCCAAACAAAACGCCTATTTTATTTCTTCAGTGGCTTCACTGGCTGTATTGGGTGAACAATTTACGGCCGATTATTTACTCCTGGGCGAAGTCATTAATTACCCTAAAGCCGGCATTTTGGGTGTGCTGTTATTCAGTTCTGCAATTATTGCATCCACTCTCTCCACTCGCTCACGTGAGTCACAGGCTTTAGCCAGCCAGACCACTGCAGAGCTGGCTGATCTGGAAAAACTAAACGAACATATCATTAAAAATATGCGCACAGGTATTGTCGTGGTTTTACCCAATGGACGAATTTATATGGCCAATGAGGCAGCAGAATTTTTGTTGGGGAACCGTAAGCTCGATGGCAGACCTCATCTTTCCAAAATTTCACCAGCACTCTATAAAAGGCTTCAGTTATGGATGAAGACACCTAACCTTGAACAACTGCCATTAAAACAGGAACAGGGACTGGCTGAATTACAACCGGGCATGAGTAAACTCGATGAAAACAGAAGCAACAGTGAAACTATCATTTTTTTAGAAGATGCTGCTCAACTTAACCAGCGCTTTCAGGAAGTCAAACTGGCGTCATTAGGCCGACTGACAGCCAGCATTGCACATGAAATACGCAACCCTCTGGGAGCCATCAATCATGCAGCTCAGCTTTTAAACGAAACATTAGAAGAACCTGCCAATATCAAACTCAGTAACATCATTAATACTCAGGTACAAAGACTCAATCACACGATTGAAAATATACTGCAGCTATCAAGACAAAACTCCAGCAACAGAGAAAGCATTAACCTGTATTCCTGGCTCGACTCCTTCAAAACAGAATTTTGTACTTCACAGGCACTGCAGCCAGACCAGTTGTTAATCGACATCACCCCGAAAAGCACTGATATATTATTTGATGTGTCGCATTTACATCAGGTCATCTGGAATTTATGCAGTAATGCGGTTGCGCATTCAAATAAGGATAAGTCCCAGATCACAATTCGACTTCAGGGCGGAGTAACGCTTGAATCCAGGCAGCCTTTTCTGGATATTATTGATAATGGAAATGGTATTGATCCGGATCTGGTACATCAGATATTTGATCCTTTTTTCACCACCAGCTCTGCCGGCACCGGCCTGGGTTTATATATCACCAAAGAAATGGTCGAAAGTAATCGTGCTAAAATCCGCTACATGGCGCTACCCAAAGGGGGTAGTTGCTTCAGAATCACCTTTGTTCCAGCGGCAAAAATGCAGAACATAAACCAGGAAGAATCGAACTAATATGAGCACCAAAAAAGTTCTCATCGTGGATGATGAACCCGATATCTGTGAGTTATTAGAAATTACTCTGGGCAGAATGGGGCTGGATTCAACATCAGCTTTAGATTTTTCATCTGCCATCACCTTGCTGGATAATCAACATTTTGACTTATGCCTGACGGACATGAAGTTACCCGATGGTGATGGCATTCAGCTGGTTGAATACAGCCAGAAGAAAAAACCCGATCTGCCGATTGCCGTTATCACCGCTCATGGCAATATGGAATCGGCTGTGCGTGCCCTCAAAGCCGGTGCATTTGACTTTGTTTCAAAACCACTGGATATTAATATCTTACGAAACTTGGTCAGTTCCGCTATAAAGCTGCCAAAGCCATCCGAAAACACATCTCAATCTTCAGACAATAATCTGGATAACAACTCGGTAACACTTCTGGGCCAGTCCCCAGTATTCAATGCCCTGCGTGAAAAAATCAGCAAACTTTCCAGAAGTCAGGCGCCTGTTTTTATTCATGGTGAATCAGGCAGCGGTAAAGAACTGGCCGCACGACGCATTCATGAAGAAGGGCCGCGAAAAGAATCAAGTTTTGTACCGGTAAACTGCGGCGCGATTCCAGCGGAGCTTATGGAAAGCGAGTTCTTTGGTCATAAAAAAGGCAGCTTTACCGGTGCAACGGCCGATAAAAAAGGACTGTTTCAGGTGGCCAATGGCGGCACACTGTTCCTTGATGAAGTCGCCGAACTACCACTGCACATGCAGGTCAAGCTGCTTCGAGCCATACAGGAAAAAGCGATTCGTGCTATCGGAGAACATCAGGAAACCTCGGTAGATGTAAGAATACTCAGCGCCAGCCACAAAAACCTGGCTGATCTGGTCGAAAAAGGACAGTTCCGACAAGACTTGTATTATCGAATCAACGTTATTGAACTGAATATCCCCAGCCTCAGAGAAAGAGTCAGTGATATTCCGATTATCGCTAAATTTTTAATAAAAAAACTCAGTACCAAATTAGGAATCGAAGAACCCCGTTTGGCGCCCGATGCGATGGATGCCCTACTTTCCTACTCTTACCCGGGAAACGTGCGTGAACTGGAAAATATACTTGAGCGCGCGCTCGCACTGGCTGAAAACAACAGCATTCAACGCGAAGACCTTAATATTCCTGACACAACACCTTCAACCGCTCAAAGCACATCATCAACATCAGAGAGTAACAATCAGTCTCTTGAAGCATTAGAAAAACAAGCTATTATCAATGCGCTTGAAGAAGCCAGATGGAATAAGACCGCTGCTGCAAAAATTCTTGGCATCACCTTACGCCAATTGCGCTATCGAATGGAAAAGATGCAAATAGAGTAAGAAATGAATATAGCGCCACACCTACATAAGTAATTAATTATTTGCTAACAGTCAGAAGCTGACAAAATTGTCAATATGTGACATTTTTGCAACCAGCCATCGTTTTAATAACACCTTTAATTTTCTTAAGGTTTTCTTAAGTGGTTGATTTATAACGCTTCATCATATTATCCCAGCAATTGGCACAGAGCCTGCTATATATTCATCAACCTAGAAGGTTTTATCAAAGCATAATGCTTAACCAATTTTTGGAGAATTAACATGCAAATAGCAAAAAGAGTTCAGGCAGGTTTTACCCTGATCGAATTAATGATCGTTGTTGCGATTATCGGTATTCTGGCTTCAATCGCGATTCCTCAGTATCAGGACTTCATCGCTAAGACAACATTTAAAGAAGTAACATCAGTGGTTAGTGACTGGAAAGTAGGCGTAGAGCTTTGTGCGCAGGAACGTGGCGAAACTGCTCCAGGTTCAGGTATCCCTAATGCAGCATGTACTGCCAACTGGGTAGGTCGTTTAGGTACAATTCCAGCTGATTTAGCAGCGCCAATTGATTTTGATGGTGACGGCTCAAATGATGTTTCTACTATCACAACTGCTGCTAGTGGTGTAATTCTGACTACTACAAGTGGTAACGGTCGTTACGGTTCAGCTTCTAACGTTGCTCTGACTTATCGCTTAACGCCTTCTATGATCGCTGGTGCTGGTGGCCGAGTATTATGGGCAGTAACCGGTTCATGTGGTGGTATTGGTGGCCCAGGTCTATGTGAGTACACTGACCAAACTATCGTTACTGTACCTTAAACTATTCATAATAATCTGAATTGTTTAAAAGAGGCTCCATTGGAGCCTCTTTTTTTATGCTTAGCATTTAGTATTTTCATTTAAATTATATAAGCAAATAGTAATATAAAAGTAATAACTCAAAAAATAATGCTTTATACTAAAATATTTATAGATTTCTACGACTTAGGCTGTTTTTTTAACAAAAAAATCAACTATACTCTTGCATAGCTCAAGGGATAAAAAAAACAATGGCTACAGCACCAAAACTAACAGGCTTGGCACGTAAACTGATTCTGGATGGTCTCATCACAGAAGAAAATGCAGTTGAAGCACAAAAACAGGCCCAAAAAGAAAAAGTTTCATTCATTAAACAACTGGTTGTGAGCAAGGTTTTATCTGCAGAAAAAATTGCAGTGGCTGCCTCACAAGAGTTTGGTATTCCTCTGGTTGACCTCTCAGCTCTGGAAACCGAAATCTTTCCAGTTGATATTGTTGATGACAAGCTGATCCAGAAGCATCATGCATTGCCTTTATTCAAAAGAGGCAACCGGCTTTATATTGGTATTGCGGATCCCGCCAACCAGATCGCCCTTGAAGAAATAAAATTTCAGACCGGGACCAATACCGAAGCCATTCTCTGTGAAGTCGACAAATTAGATGCCACCATCGAAAAAGTTCTGTCCAGTAAGGATACTGGCATGGAAGACCTGATGGACGATGATCTGGATGATGTCGAGTTTTCTGATGAAGACGATAATAAAAAAGAAGATGTTGATACCAGTGATGTAGACGATACACCGGTTGTACGTTTTGTTAATAAAGTCTTCCTTGATGCGATTAATAAAAAAGCATCCGATTTACATTTTGAACCTTATGAAAAGCGTTATCGAGTTCGATTCCGAGTTGACGGTATTTTAAGAGAAGTTGCATCACCACCACTCAATATGGCACCTCGTATCACGGCCCGTATTAAAGTTATGTCTAAAATGGACACGGCTGAAAGACGTGTACCACAAGACGGCCGGATCAAAATGAATATCTCGAAAACGAGATCCATCGACTTTCGTGTAAACACATGCCCCACGCTGTTCGGCGAAAAAATTGTATTACGTATTCTTGACTCATCAAGTGCACAACTTGGCATTGATGTACTGGGTTATGAAGAAGACCAGAAACAACTTTATCTGGATGCACTGGCCAACCCATATGGCATGATCCTGGTAACCGGCCCGACAGGAAGTGGTAAGACCGTCTCCCTGTACACCGGACTTAATATTCTTAATACCGAAGATACCAATATTTCAACTGCAGAAGATCCTGTTGAGATTAACCTTGAAGGCATCAATCAGGTTAACGTAAATGCTAAAGTCGGTTTAACTTTTAGTTCCGCTCTTCGCGCTTTCTTACGACAAGATCCTGATATCGTCATGGTCGGTGAGATTCGTGATCTGGAAACAGCAGAAATTGCGATAAAGGCAGCTCAAACCGGCCATATGGTAATGTCCACACTTCATACTAACGATGCTCCACAAACCCTGGCCCGTCTTGTTAACATGGGTGTACCACCATTTAATATTGCATCGGCCGTTAATTTAATTATTGCTCAGCGTCTGGGCAGACGATTATGCAATGAGTGCAAAGAAGTAGACGATATACCAAAAGAAGCGCTACTTGAAGAAGGCTTTACTGAAGAAGATATCGCAGAAGGCATGACAATTTACAAACCAGTTGGCTGCGACCAGTGTGATGGCGGCAACAAAGGTCGTGTTGGTATTTACCAGGTTATGCCAATGTCTGAAGAGATTGGCAGAATTATCATGCAGAACGGTAACGCCATGGATATTGCAGATCAGGCAGCTAAAGATGGCATCGATGATTTACGCCGCTCCGGCCTGAAAAAAGTAAAAGCCGGTGTCATGGGCTTAAAAGAACTGAACCGCGTTACGAAGGATTAAACAATGGCTAAGAAAAAAGCGGCTAAAAAAGTACAATTTGTTTGGGAAGGCGTCAATAAACAAGGCCATAAGATAAAAGGCGAAGAATCAGCATTAAGTGCTGATTTAGTAAAAGCGGCATTAAGAAAACAGGGTGTTATTCCTAAAAAAGTTAAGAAAAAACCACAACCTCTGTTTGGTGGTGGCGCAAAACCAATCAAACCTGGTGATATTGCCGTTTTTAGTAGACAACTGGCCACCATGATGAAAGCCGGTGTACCTTTGGTACAGGCATTTGGCATTGTGGGTGAAGGCCATGATAACCCAAGCATGCGTGATTTAATCCTTGAGATTAAAGCCGACGTCGAAGCCGGTGGCACATTCCATCACGCACTAAAAAAACACCCCTTATATTTTGATGATCTGTTTTGTAATCTGGTAGATGCCGGTGAGCAGGCAGGTGCACTGGAAACCTTGCTGGAAAAAATTGCCACATATAAAGAAAAATCTGAATCACTTAAAGCTAAAATCAAAAAAGCACTGGTTTATCCTGTTTCTGTTTTAGTTGTGGCCTTTGCAGTTACCGCCATTCTCTTAATGTTTGTGGTACCGGTTTTTGCAGAAATGTTTGCCGGTTTTGGTGCCGATCTGCCAGTTTTCACACAAATGGTTGTTGATTTGTCCGATAGCTTTATTGCAAATTGGTACATTATCTTTGGCGGAGTCATTGGTATCATCTTTGGTATTAAAACACTCAAGCAAAAGTCTGAAGCTTTTAATTTGTGGTTTGATGGTTTTGTTTTAAAAGCCCCAGTTGTTAGTGAATTAACCAACAAATCTGCCATCGCTCGTTTCTCAAGAACACTGGCAACAATGTTTGCAGCGGGTGTACCACTGGTAGAAGCCATGGATTCTGTAGCTGGCGCTGCTGGCAATAGAATTTTCACAAAAGCTATTTTGCGTATTCGAGATGATATTGCTGCCGGTCAACAATTACAGGTCAGCCTGGCTCAGTCTGGATTATTTCCAAACATGGTTATTCAAATGGTCGCAATTGGTGAAGAATCTGGCGCATTAGATGATATGCTCAGTAAGGTTGCCGATTATTATGAAGAGCAAGTAGATAATGCTGTTGATTCATTAACCGCATTAATGGAACCAATGATCATGGTTTTCCTCGCAATCGTTATTGGTGGTCTGGTTGTAGCTATGTACCTGCCAATTTTCAAGATGGGCGACGCTATCTAAACAACGCGAGGCTCATGCGTGAATATAATCGACACTTTCCTGCAATACCCAGGAATATTTTATACATTTGTTATTCTTGTAGGCTTAAGTATCGGCAGTTTTCTGAACGTCGTCATCTATCGTTTCCCGCTTATGCTGGAAGCTGACTGGAAATCTCAATGCAGTGAGTTGCTCGAATTAGAGCAAGAAGACAAGGAAAGCATTACACTCTCTAAGCCTGCCTCAACCTGCCCTCACTGCGGACACAAAATAAGAGCATGGGAAAATATTCCCGTCATTAGCTACCTTATTCTAAGAGGAAAATGCAGTGATTGTCGGTCACCAATATCTGCACAATATCCATTAATCGAATTACTCACCGGCTGTCTTTCATTAGCTGTTGCAATCAAGTTTGGCGTTACATGGCAGACGTTGTTTGCATTAATATTAACCTGGTCATTGATAGCCATGTCAATGATTGATATTCATAAGCAAATTTTACCTGACGATATAACCTTGCCTTTACTTTGGCTTGGTTTAATTATCAGCATATCTGCTGTTTTTACTGACCCGGTCAGCAGTATAATTGGTGCCGTAGCTGGCTATATGATTTTATGGTCTGTTTACCAGCTTTTTAAACTCATTACCGGAAAAGAAGGTATGGGTTTTGGTGATTTCAAATTACTCGCCCTATTTGGTGCCTGGTTTGGATGGGAGCTTCTACCTTTAATTATTATTCTTTCTTCTGCAACTGGCGCAATTATTGGTATTCTGATGATTGTTTTACAAAAACAAGAAAGAAACACTCCAATACCATTTGGCCCGTATCTGGCCATTGCCGGATGGATCAGCATGATGTGGGGATCGCAGATAATGCAATGGTACCTCGGTTAACTTAATGTTCAGGGTTGGCCTTACGGGTGGTATCGGGAGCGGAAAATCAACAGTAACCAAATTATTTGCCGAACATGGCACCCCCATTATTGATACCGATCTGATTGCTCACCAGATCGTCATGCCAGAGGGACCCGCATATCAGTCAGTCATCGAGGCATTCGGCCATGAGATTCTGCTTTCGGATTTTACGATAAACAGAAAAAAACTTGCCTCTGTTATTTTTAATTCAAAAGAAAAAAAACAAAAGCTTGAAAGCATACTTCACCCGCTGATCTGGCTGATTACAGAACAACAAATTAATGCCTGCGACTATCCCTATTGCATTATTGCTGTTCCATTATTATTTGAAGGCTCTCATCAGGCGAGATTCAACAAAACTTTAGTCATTGACTGTACTGAAGAGGAACAAATTGAAAGAATCGTCATCAGAGATAACCGCAGTCATGATGAAATAATAGCAATATTAAAAAACCAAATAAGCCGGACTGAACGATTAAATCTGGCTGATGATATTATTATTAATTCGGGATCACTCAATAACTTAAAATCAGAAGTAGACAAATTACATCAAAAATACATAAAATTGTCAGGACTATGAAAAACAAACCATATGACAATTTTAGATATATTTACAATAACTATATAAAGCACTTTTAATGTGAAAGATTACCAGATATACGAACAACCAATAAATAAGCGCATCCGGGCCATGATGCGCCTTGATTTATTGTTTGATCAGTTAAGCTTTTTTGCAAAAGCAAAAAATGTCTGGGATAACACAAATGCGGTTAATGTCATTAATGACATTTTAGATTTCACCAGCCGTACAGACATCAAGACAGAAGTAATTAAAGAACTGGAACGCCAGCAAAACAACATTCAGGCTTTATTATCTCAACCCGGCGTGAATGAGAAAAAATCACTGAAACTTCTGGACAGCCTTAAACAACTAAGCAGCGATTTGCAAAAAATCAATGGCGTCATTGGTCAGAAATTACAACAAAATATTATATTAAACTCAGCCAAACAAAAAAGCATTCTGCCTGGAAGCTCAGGAAGCTTTGACTCCCCTCTGTATCTACACTGGATAAACCAGCCCTCTGAAAATAGAATAGCTCAGCTCGCTGAATGGATATCTGTTTTTGAAGGTTTAAAGAACGCCATAAAACTTGCATTAATGACTATCAGAGACAGCGGGGACAATTCAGAGCTAATTGCAGAAAATGGTTTTTATCAGGACAATCTGGACTTATCAAAACCTTATCAGATGATAAGGGTCGCCATTCCTTTAGCCGTTAATTATTTTCCGGAAATAAGCGCAGGTAAACACAGGTTCTCTATTCGTTTCTTAAATGATAAAAATTACGCTTCAAATCCTGAGCAGATAAAAGAAGATATACCATTTATTCTATGTAACTGCTGCTTTTAAACAGTAATCAACATTACGAATTTCTTTATTTTAAATTTCGTTTCCAGTTGCAACTCTATTTCCCAATCTCGTCGTCCTGTAGTACAAACAGGAATAATAACTTCCGCGAACCAGGCACCTGTCACTGTTTTATTGAAAGAATATATATGCTTACCCATATCCATATCTCTCATTCGAAATATAGCCTGTGCCCTCATCAATTCAGTAGTGCTGGAGACAATTTTAATAACGAATTTTTTTAACGGTTTAATTTCACCTTCTGAAGAAACCAGATAGCGCCCATTATCAAATAAAATTTTACAGGGCACCTGATCAATACGACACTCAGTCAGCTCTGATTCAGTTATTGATGAATCATGATCAACCCACCGCTTATAGCCGAGGTTACCAACAACGACAATAATTGCCAGTACCAGTATCAAAACAGATTGAAATTTCTTATCCATCATTCCCAGAACTCAGAAATAGCAGCAACACCCTGACCACCGAGTGTTATAATTCTGGACAAATCACCTTGGGTCATACCGCCCAATGCATAAACCGGAAAATCATAATTCTGACTTAAAACTGAAAACCGATCAAACCCCAGCTCTTTTCCTACAACATGACTAATTGCAGTTTTAACAGGCGATAAAAAACAATAATCCACATTTAATTTTTTTGCTAATTGTAATTCATCATTACCATGGCATGAAACCGATAACAGCTTATTACCAGCGATCGGACGACATAGATATTTTTTCATTTCATGACGACTCATATGAAGACCATCAGCATCAATCTGATCGAAGGCTTCAGGACTTCTGTTAAGAATGAATTTGATATTATTTTCCTGACATATATCAGCTACTACATTTGCATGTAATATATATTCTGAGTCATTAAGTTCATGTGCTCTGAAATGCAGCATTTTTATATTTTTAGAAATACAGAATTTTGTTTTCTTAATCAGATCATCAATATCATGGTATTTGCCGGTTATCTGAATAAAATCAGGGAGCTGTAGACGATTAATAATAGATATATTTGCTTCAGGGAAATCATAGGTATGCAGATCATTCACGTCTACCCATTTCACAAACTGCCCTTCTTTCCCAAAAGCGTCACCATTAAATCTGGAGACCTCCAAAATATGAAGACAGACCCTCTTATCACCATAATCATGATCAATTTTCATTAAGGGCACTGAGGATTCTATAGTGATACCGAGTTCTTCATGCAACTCCCGGCTTAATGCAGAACGTGCATCTTCTGCTGACTCAACTTTACCGCCCGGAAACTCCCATAATCCACCCTGATGTACATGCATGGCACGCTTACTGATTAATACTTGGTGACTCGGGTTAAACACAATACCAACAGCTACATGCACTGTCTCAAATGACATCAGGTTCTGTATTCGGCATTGATTTTAACATAATCATAGGACAGATCTGATGTCCAAACAGAGGCATTTGAAAGGCCGGCAGACAAATCAATTGTTATGAGTATTTCCGATCTGGACATAACAGCCTGACCTGCTTCTTCAGTATACGATTCATCACGACCACCATTACGAACAATACAGATATCATCCAGATAAATAGCTAGATTATTAATATCAAGACTGGAAATCTCTGCACGACCGACCGCTGCCAAAATTCGCCCCCAGTTTGGATCACTGGCAAAAAGCGCCGTTTTAACCAACGGGGAGTGAGCCACAGTGTAAGCAACCTCTTTTGCGTCTGCATAGGATTCTGCATTTACTACTCTGACTTCAACAAATTTAGTGGCACCTTCAGCATCTCTGATAATTGCCTGCGCAAGGTATTGCATTGCTTCATTTAATACCGCCATGAAGCTGTCATATCGAGAATCTTTAACACTAATCTCAGCTGCACCTGACTCCCCGGTAGCAATCAGAACACAACTGTCATTTGTTGATGTATCACCATCGACGGTGATTGAATTAAATGAAAGCTCAACAGCTGATTGTATACATTCATCCAGCAAGTCTTTCTGAATGTTTGCATCCGTTGCAATATAACCCAACATCGTTGCCATATTAGGCTTGATCATACCTGAGCCTTTAGCAATTCCAGTCAGCGTAATAGTCACACCATCAAGTTCAAATTGTTTTGAATAACCTTTAGCAACCGTATCGGTTGTCATAATACCTTCAGCGGCTGTCAGCCAGGCATCTGCTTCAAGTTCTTGAGTAAGCACGGGTAATGATGTTTTAAAACAATCAACAGGAAGGCGCTCACCTATCACCCCTGTTGAAAAAGGTAAAACCTCTGACTGCAAACAACCAAGAGCGTTTGCAGCATAGGCACAGGTTTTTTGCGCATTCTCATAACCCGACTCGCCGGTACCGGCATTAGCATTACCGGAATTAATCATGAGAAGACGAGGCGAAACTGCTGAGATATTTTTTTCAGCTATAACGACAGCTGCAGCACGAAAACGATTCTGAGTAAAAACAGCACTGCAAGTTGCATTTTCGCTCAGTTCAATTAGGACCAGATCAGTTGACCTGTTCTTTTTTATACCAGATGCACCTGCCGCAAGCCGGACACCCTTAACCGGCAAAAGTTTATCTGGTGCTTTTAAATTAACAGTCATTTATTAACTTAGCTTTCCATGGCATTGCTTAAATTTCTTACCAGAACCACACCAGCATGGATCATTTCGACCAAGTTTTTTATTTTCCCTGACAAATGGCTGAGCTTTATCTTCATCTTCAGTCTCTGAAGCGGGCAACAACCCTTCAGATGGCTGATGACCATAAATCATATTTTCTTCATGCTGCTGTTTTTTCTCAAGTTCCTCCACTTCAGATTCAGTCTGAATCTGAACCTTCGACAGAATAGTAATAACTTCCTGCTTCATCTGATCCAGCATTTGAGAAAACATTTCATACGACTCACGCCTGTATTCCTGTTTCGGGTTTTTCTGAGCATAACCGCGAAGGCCTATACTCTGACGCAGATAATCCATTGCTGCGAGATGATCTTTCCAGTGGCTGTCCAGAACCTGAAGCATAATATACTTTTCAAAGCGTCTGAGCACTTCTTCACCAACTGATGCCTCTTTTTCTTTATAGGCTTCATTTACTTCATCATATATTTTCTGACGCAGGCTGTTTTCATCAAGACTCTCATCTTCATCAAGCCATTTTTGTACAGGTAAAGACAGACCAAATTCATTATCTAAAGCTTCTTCCAGTCCTGAAATATCCCATAACTCATCCACGCTACCAGGCGCTACAAACGCAGCAAATACATTTTCAACAATGTCCCCACGGATATTAGTCACAATATCGCTGACATCATCCTGATCCATCAACTCATTTCGCTGCTCATAAACCACTTTACGCTGGTCGTTTGCAACATCATCATATTCAAGAAGTTGTTTGCGAATATCAAAGTTATGACCTTCAACTTTTCGCTGAGCATTTTCAATAGCACGACTCACCCAGGGATGCTCTATAGCTTCACCCTGTTCCATACCTAATTTTTTCATCATGCCAGCAACACGATCAGATGCAAAAATTCGCATAAGATCATCATTCAGAGACAGATAAAAACGTGATGAACCAGCATCACCCTGACGACCTGATCGTCCACGTAACTGGTTATCTATGCGACGTGATTCATGACGCTCGGAGCCGATTACATGTAAACCACCTGCCGCTAAAACATCTTCATGTCTCTTCTTCCATTCAGATGTCAGGGTATCAATATCTGCTGTTTCGCCATGTTCATTAATTTCGAAATCCAGGTTTCCACCTAGAACAATATCCGTACCACGGCCTGCCATATTGGTTGCAATGGTAACTGCACCTGGACGACCAGCCTCTGCAATGATTTTTGCTTCACGTTCATGTTGCTTAGCATTTAACACTTCATGCTTTATTTTTAATTTAGTCAGCAAGGAGGATAACAATTCAGAAGCTTCAATCGAAGCCGTACCAGCAAGTACTGGTTGCTTACGCGCTACACAATCTTTAACGTCTTCAGCAATTGCCATGAATTTTTCTTCATGCGTCAGATAGACTAAATCGGTATAATCAATTCTCGCAACCGCAACGTTTGTAGGTATAACAAGGACTTCCAGATTGTAAATTGACTGAAACTCAAACGCTTCAGTATCGGCCGTACCTGTCATACCAGCTAATTTATTATATAAACGGAAATAGTTCTGAAATGTTATTGAAGCAAGTGTCTGGTTTTCATTCTGAATTGAAACACCTTCTTTTGCTTCAACTGCCTGATGCAAACCTTCAGACCATCGACGACCGGGCATAGTTCGTCCGGTAAACTCATCAACAATAATAACTTCATTATTCTGAACGATATACTGAACATTAATCTGGTACATGGAATGTGCACGAACAGCAGCATTAATATAATGAACAAGATTTATATTTGCAGCACTGTAAAGACTTTCACCTGCTGGTAAAACCCCTTCCTTTTCTAATAGTGATTCTATCTTCTCATGACCACGTTCAGTCAGGTGAATCTGTTTAGCTTTTTCGTCAACAGTAAAATCACCGGTAGGTTCTTCACCTTCTTCTTTTGCTTCTTCACCCTTTTCCAGTTTTTGAACCAGTTTATTCATCACTTCATAAAGCTCTGAATTATCATTGGTAGGCCCGGATATAATTAAAGGTGTACGAGCCTCATCGATTAAGATCGAATCAACTTCATCAACGATTGCGTAATTTAATTCTCTCTGGACTCTTTCATCTGCGGTAAAAGCCATATTATCTCGCAGATAATCAAAGCCGAACTCGTTATTTGTACCATAAGTGATATCTGCAGCATATGCCTGTTTACGAGCCAGTGGCTCCATTTCACCAACAACAACACCTGTACTCATACCCAGAAAATTATATAATTTCCCCATCCATTCACAGTCACGAGTAGCCAGATAATCATTGACTGTAACAACATGAACACCTTTCCCCTCAAGGGCGTTCAAATATACAGTGAGAGTAGCAACTAATGTTTTACCTTCACCTGTTCTCATTTCTGAGATTTTACCGTCATTCAATGCCATCGCACCGATAAGCTGCACATCATAGTGGCGCATACCCATCACACGTTTACTGGCTTCACGAACAGTCGCAAAAGCTTCCGGCAACAGTTTTTCTAAGCTCTCACCAGACTCCAGTCTTTTGCGAAATTCAATCGTTTTACCGGCAAGCGTAGTATCATCCAATTGCTCGAAGTCTTTCTCAAGGGCATTTATATTTTGAACAACCTTCCAGTATTGCTTAACCAGCCTGTCATTACGACTGCCAACAATTTTACGAACAAGCTTACTTATCATTAAAATACCCTTAAAAATTAATAACTTGAGTTATCACCAGAACTAAAGAATGATAAAAAATGGTGAAAACTTCCCCAAATAAAAAATCAGTCTATTATGCCTCAGTTTGAGTCTGAGGATAAGATAAAAGTTCTAACAGAATAGAGAAAAAAGAATAGTGTAAAGACATGCTGGGAAGAACCCAAAAATGAAAGCCTGATAGTACGGGAATTTGCTACCGGGCCTGAACAAACTTAAGAGGATCTACCCGTTTTCCATGCTTTAAAACTTCAAAATGAACATGCGGCCCAGTAGACCGGCCTGTTGATCCCATCAGTGAAACAACCTGACCTTTTTTAACCGCTTCACCAACTGTAAGTAAATTACTCGCGTTATGACCATACCTTGTCACATAACCATTACCATGACTGATTTCTACCAGATTACCATATCCATAACGTGGCCCGGACCAGGTCACTACACCACCTGCAACAGCATAAACTTTACTGCCCATTTTGCCGGCAAAATCCATACCTTTATGCATTTCAGATTTACCAGAAAAAGGATTGGTGCGCATACCAAAAAATGAAGAAATCCAGCCTCTTTTAATAGGACGCCCTTCGGGTGAAGTCTCCTCAGCCATATGAGTCGTCATCAGAACATTTTCTAAAACCGTTAACTGTTGCTCACGATCATCAAGCACTTTAAACATATCATCGATAACACCATCAAAATTGATTTTATTATCTTCACTGTCTTCTGTGGGACCACCGAGAGCAGGTGGGTTTGAGAAATTAAACTCATCAGGATCCATTTTAGCCAGTTTCATTACTTTCTGACCAAGAGCATTAAGTCTGATGACATGAGCCTGTAACTGACCGGAACGCCTGACCAGTGCATCCAGCTCCGCCTGTGTGTTCAGTCTTGCCTGACCGATTTCTTCTCGTTGCTGCGTTAACTGATCATAAATAGCGGTAATTTGGTTATCATTTTTAACGCTCAGACCTGTTTTATAGCCAACAAAAGATGCAACGCCCATTAAAATAACAAGAAAAACACTTAACAGTGACAATTGAAACGGATGATCAATTTGTACCCGGCAAGGGCGTCCACGAAATTTTGTCAATAAAATAATGTTCATAGCAACTAACTTAATAACAGTGTTATTATTAAATTTTCCTTTTATCAGCTTTTATATTTCAATTTAAGTGAAATAAAACATGCAATCAATAAATCACTTTCTAAACTCACGAATAACTGAAAAAGAACAGCTACTCGAAAAACTAAATCAAACCATTTTACCTTTACTACCTGAAAACTGCCGCCCTCATATATCCACTTCAAACTACAGCGATCAGGTTTTAACTATTATTGTCGATTCACCAGTCTGGGCAGCCAGATTAAGAACCCAACACAAGAATATTTCATCAGCTTTAATGGATCAGCTTGATCTGCAAGTCAAAGCCGTAAAAATCAAGTTTCAACAACCAGTAATAACCAAACCCAAAGCCAAAAAACCATGCCCCACTTTATCACTGGAAGCTGCGAAGCTGATTCGTCAAACAGCCAGCAGTATCGATGATGAAGAATTAAAAGCTACGCTTCTAAAGCTTTCCGATAAAGCAGATTAATAAGCCTGCACTGGCTGAGCATATGAAATAGGAGAGGTAGCTTCTTCATCTTCAAAAGTTACTTCTTCCCAAGCTGACTCATCAGCAATCAATGCTTTAATTAATTTATTATTTAATGCGTGCCCAGAACGATAACCAGAAAAAGCACCAATTAAGCTATGACCTAATAAATACAAATCCCCAATCGCATCCAGAATTTTGTGTTTCACGAACTCATCTTCGTAACGCAGACCATCTTCGTTCAGTACCCTGTATTCATCAACAACGATGGCGTTATCCATGCTGCCACCCAGAGCCAGATTTTGTGAACGTAATTTTTCTAAATCACTCATAAAACCGAAAGTTCTGGCCCGGCTTACTTCTTTAACAAAAGAGGTTGTTGAAAAATCGATCTCGGCAGTGCTTGGAGAGCCTTCAAAAACAGGGTGATTAAAATCAATACCAAAGCTAACTTTAAAACCATCAAACGGATCAAATCGCGCCCATTTATTATCAAGTTCTACAATGACAGGTTTTAAAATTCGAATAAATCTTTTAGGGGCTTCTTGTTCAACAATGCCTGCTGATTGCAGCAAAAAAACAAATGGACCGGAACTGCCGTCCATAATGGGTACTTCCGCAGCACTCAAATCAACATAAGCATTATCAATACCAAGACCGGCCATAGCCGAAAGAAGATGTTCTACTGTTGAAACACGAACATCTCCATTTGTGAGGGTTGTCGATAACGTTGTATCACCAACGTTTTCCGCAGTTGCACATACTTCAGCAGACTGACTTAAATCTATGCGTCTAAATACAACACCTGTATCAGGTGCTGCTGGTCGAAGTGTTAAATAAACTTTTTCACCCGTATGCAAACCGATACCCGTTGCCCGAATTACATTCTTTAAAGTCCGCTGTTTTATCACTTAATCACTACTCCACCAAAACATATAATACTTTCTATAAGTATTATGACACATTTCATAAAAAAAACCGCTTTCAATCAAGCACTTAATCCGCACTATGACTCGGTTCGTCGACTAAGTTTGAGACCTAAGCCACAAAATTAACCTTACATGAATCGGGTAAATTCAGAACCGCACATGATACCTGAGTTAATCACTAAGATATACCCATACAGACTGAAATGTGTCTATTCTGTCAACACTCTACCATGCGTCATCCATACTATTCAACAATTATCAATATAAACAAGCACTTACATACTAATCTGCTTGTTTTCTTAAGAATGCAGGTATATCCAGAACCTCTCCGTCATATTGATCTGGTAAATCAATTCCCTTTTCAGCTGCCTGACGACGTGATATTGCAGGTGCATTTAACGCGTCATAATTCACATTTCCATCCGAATTTCTTGGAACAATTTTCACCTTATTTGGTTGCATCGTGGTTGCCCCCAGGCCAGTGGCAACAACTGTTACACGCAGCTCATCTTCCATTGACTCATCCACCGCTGTACCCATAACAACAGTTGCATCATCTGAAGCAAACGTCGAAACGATATCACCGATATCCTGAAACTCACCAAGCGTTAGATCTTTACCAGTCACGTTAACCAGAATACCTTTTGCTCCAGCTAGATTCACATCTTCAAGCAAAGGACTGGCAATAGCGGCTTCAGCTGCGATTTTTGCTCTGTCATCACCGGCAGCTCGACCGCTACCCATCATGCCCTGCCCCATCTGAGACATAACTGTTTTAACATCGGCGAAATCCACATTAATAACACCCGGATGCGTAATCAACTCAGTAATACCCTGAACCGCACCATGAAGCACATCATTAGCACCTTTAAATGCATTCATTAAATCAAATTCCCGGCCAAACACACTTAATAGTTTGTCGTTAGGAATCGTGATCAGAGAATCAACATGTTTACTCAGTTCGTCAGTACCACCAACCGCTGTCTTCATGCGGCCCGCACCTTCAAAACCAAAAGGTTTAGTAACAACACCAACAGCCAGAATTCCCATATCACGAGCTATTTGTGCAACAATCGGAGCAGCACCTGTACCTGTACCACCCCCCATTCCTGCTGTAATGAAAACCATGTCAGCACCGTTAATCGCCTCCTGAATTCGTTCGCGATCTTCAAGTGCAGCGTGACGACCGACTTCCGGATTTGCACCTGCACCCAATCCTTTTGTTATATTACTGCCTATTTGTAACGTCATCACACCAGCTGCGCTATGCAGAGCCTGCGAATCTGTATTTGCACAAATAAACTCCACTCCATCTATCCCGCTTTCAACCATGTGCATGACAGCATTACTACCACCGCCTCCAACACCAATTACTTTGATTGTTGCCCCTGGATTTACCGAATCAATTAATTCAAACATTGTCCCACTCCTCGTCACCACGAATTTTTATTTGTTTATTACTAATTTTTTAAAAGTTACCCTGAAACCAGCTTTTCATCCGGCTCCAGATCGATTTAATTCCTGTCTCATCACTAAAACCGCTCTGACCACTGTCTCTGTTATGACGTCCAAACAACAACAGTCCAACACCTGTTGCATAAATTGGGTTTCTCACGACATCTGATAATCCCGTTATATATTGTGGATAGCCAAGTCTGACCGGCATATGGAATATTTCTTCAGCCAGATCAACAACCCCGTCCATTTTTGAACTGCCACCTGTTAAAACAACACCTGCAGCAATCATGTCTTCAAAACCACTTTTTCTAAGCTCAGCCTGAACCAGCATCAGTAACTCTTCGTATCTGGGCTCTACAACCTCAGCCAGTGTCTGGCGTGATAATTGTCTTGCGGGTCTCTCTCCCACACTCGGTACTTCGATCGTTTCTTCAGGATTCGCCAGCTGTCTTAACGCACATGCATATTTGATTTTAATTTCTTCTGCATATTGCGTAGGGGTTCTCAATGCCACTGCAATATCATTTGTAACCTGATCACCCGCAATCGGTATAACAGCAGTATGTCTTATTGCGCCATCAGCAAAAATTGCGATGTCTGTCGTACCACCACCGATATCAACAATACAAACACCCAGCTCTTTTTCATCATCCGTTAATATTGAATAGCTTGATGCAAGCTGTTCCAAAATAATGTCATCAACTTCTAAACCACATCGTCTCACACATTTAATAATATTCTGTGCTGCACCAACCGCACCTGTAACAAGATGCACCTTAGCTTCGAGACGAACACCAGACATACCAATCGGTTCGCGAATACCTTCCTGCTCATCGATAATAAATTCCTGTGGCAGTATATGCAGCACTCTCTGATCAGCAGGAATAGCCACCGCTCTCGCTGCATCAATAACCCTGTCCAGATCTGTCGATGCCACTTCCCGGTCTTTTATGGCAACAATACCGTGAGAGTTCATACTCTTCACATGACTACCTGCGATACCGGCAAAAACTGAATTAATCTGACAACCTGCCATCAGTTCAGCTTCTTCAATCGCTCTCTGAATTGATTGTACGGTTGATTCAATATTTACAACTACACCTTTCTTTAAACCTCTTGAAGGGTGCGAACCAATACCGATAATTTCGATCTCACTATCAATTGCAGGGTCGTATTCACCTACGATTGCAACAATTTTGGATGTACCTACATCCAGACCGACAATCATATTTTTTTCTGACCTTTTAGACATATTTCATTGCCCCTATCAAAAAATGTTTAGTCATAAAATTCTGCTCATTACTCATCAGGTCTTTTTTATCAGTAAGTTCACTCATCACATCCTGTTTCCACAGAATCGAAAAACCATTTGTATATCTAAAATCCATCAGCCTGATTTCTTTCATCTTCTGTTTAAACAAAGCTGCATATATCACAGAAAAATTTTCAACCTTTTTATAAATTTCTTTTCTTCCTAAATTAATTTCTATTCCATCAACTTCCATTTTCCATGAGCGCCTTTCATTTTGTGACAATTTAGAAACTCTGATACCAGCCGGGTAATATATTGATTGAATTTTATTTAATTCGGATAACACATAACCATGACGATTTTCCGGCCCGCTTAATTCAACCAACTCATTACTTATCACCGCATTTTTCGGATAAAACAAATGACCTTCTGCTGTTAAAATGCCCGACGAATTCCATTTTGCGACAGGCTTCTTCTCCACAACTCTGATAACCAACTTATCAGGCCATTCTCTTCTGACAAAAGCATCATCCACCCAGTGGAGAGTAACAAGCTGATTCCGTAGTTCAGATATATCAAGATCAAAAAAACCTCCAACCGAATACTTACTTATTCTTTTCCTTATATTTTCTTCATCAAGAAAAATAAATTCACCCTCGACTTTTACCTGTTTAACAGGAAAAATCGTAACAGATGACAACCATTTATTAGCCATAAGGCCTGAACCAAGCACCAAACAAACCAAAAATAATCTCACCATATTTTTTTTGGATACTGTTTTTTTAGGCAGCAAATTCTTTCTCACTGCCGACATTCTTTTTTTGTTTTTATTCTTTTTAAACATTTTCATCCAATGAAGTTGTAAGAATTTCAACCACCAGTTCACTAAATGTATAACCAGCCTGTTTTGCCGCCATAGGGACAAGACTATGACTCGTCATCCCGGGCACAGTATTTGCCTCTATCAGCCATGACTGTCCCTGCTCATCCATCATGAAATCAATTCGACCCCAGCCTTTTGCTGAAACAGCATCAAACGCCTTAAGCGCGACAGCAGCTAGCTCCGACTCTTTTTCCTCACTTAACCCACAAGGACAAAGATACACTGTCGAATCTGATAAATATTTAGCTTCATAATCATAAAACTGATTACATGTTTTCAAACGAATAACAGGCAAGGCTCTACCGTTAAGAATTGAAACCGTGTATTCTTCTCCGCTGATCCAGCGCTCAATCATGACATCACTTTTGCAGGAAAATGCCAGATCAAATGCAGCTTTTAATTCATCTTCTTTTTCAACTTTACTGATACCTATACTCGAGCCTTCAAGCGCAGGCTTAACAATAACTGGCATACCAAGCTTATTAACCGCGTTTTCGCATTCTGCAAAACTGGCCACCGTTCTGAATTCAGGGGTTTGCAAGCCCTTGCTCATCCAGATTTCTTTTGTCCGAATTTTATCCATCGCAAGTGCCGAGCCCAGGACACCTGTCCCGGTATAGCTAACACCCAGATATTCCAATAAACCCTGTACCACACCATCTTCACCGCCGCGACCATGAAGCATATTAAAAACACGATCAAAACCTGTTAACTGTGTAACATCTGCTTTTTTAAAATCAATACCATGTGCATCAACGCCTGCCTCAAGCAAACCATTCAGTACAGCTGTTCCGCTATCTAATGAAACATCACGTTCTGCAGACCAGCCGCCCATTAAAACCGCAACCTTACCAAATTGTTCTGATAAATTTTGCATCAAGCTTCACCCACCACATGCACTTCAGTTTGCAATTTAACACCTGTTTTTTCTAAAACCTGAGCCTGTACATAAGCGATAAGATTTTCAATATCTGCAGCACTCGCTTTCTGATCATTTATAATAAAATTGGCATGCTTTTCAGAAACTACTGCACCGCCAATCCGGTAACCTTTTAGTCCTATACTTTCAATTAACTGTGCAGCAAACCCATTTTCAGGATTTCTAAAAACAGAACCACAGTTTGCAGTACCTGCGGGCTGAGTAGCAGCACGCTTATCTAACAATTGCTTAATATCCGAAGCCGCTTTTTCACCATCACCACTTTCAAACTTAAATCTCGCTTTTATAAACCACTCATTTTCAGGGCCTTTAACATGACGGTAACCGGTTTCATACTCCTTTGCTTCTCGCCACTGCGTTTTTCCCTGATGATCGATTGTTTCTACTGCTTCAACCAGCGACCAGGTTTCTCCACCAAAAGCACCAGCATTCATTCTTAATGCACCGCCAACAACTCCGGGAATACCTGCAAAAAATTCTCCATTAATCATGTGATTTCTTGCACAAAACCTTGCCAGTATTGCACAAGGCACGCCGGCACCAACTTCAACAATATTATCTTTAGTAATTTC